>OIXQ01000385.1_pt1 | contig 20962 bp, 18 predicted proteins | sample 1587791 | NCBI WGS metagenome assembly OIXQ01 (sample SAMN03283273) | human gut metagenome | biome: human-associated habitat; material: feces | host: Homo sapiens | place: Peru | collected 2012
AGCCCTATAGATGGAGCGAAGAGAAATTTTATCTTCATGCTCTTGATTCCATCTTCCGGCAATGATCTCAGGCGACCAGAACAGGAGAAGCTTTTCCAGGACGAAAGCAAACGCGGCAGGATTCTTTGTTAAATTGTTTTTGCGATGACATTTCTTCCGCCTGAACTTGTAGCAGTTGTTGGCGTTCCAGTGGTGGTAATGACCCGCCTTTTTACTCCAATTCCGCTTTACCTCCCGGCTGATGGTGGAGGGACTGCGTCCCAGGGCTTTCGCAATTTGACGAAAACTTTTTCCTTCTTTTAATTTTGCCTCTAGATATTCTCTCTCAGATAGTGTAAAATGTGTGTAGACTCTCATATTAACCTCCGTGTCGTGTTTGTTGTGGTGACTACATTTTACACCCTGGTTAATATGAGGTCTATTTATTTTTTCCGTGTTGCACTTGTTATTGTAATCTGCCCTCCCTTGTGTAAAGGGTGGTGCTCCCGCACCCGCGCTATCTTCGTGCCCCGGCCATGGAATTGTCCCCATTATCCCCGAATATCCGTTGACAAATCGATAAAAAAAAGGTAAAATACTGATACTTACAGATACTCCCGCAAATCAAATACGCTGCATGGCGTCATCCACGCTGCCGCATTTTCGCGGCAGGTGCGTTGATCAGGAAATCCGGTCAGATTCCGGAGCATATCCCGATGCTGTAGGCGCGGAGCCTGTGCCCCTTCGGAGCGATCCGGTCACTGGGAAACTGGGAAGGCGGGGCACGGACGTTACCACGCGCGAGCCAGAAGATCAGCCATGATCGAGTCCGGAGGACGCTCTCAGGAGCGGAAGATGGCACCTTGGGAGCGAATAAAAACGGTCGCATTGGCATTTTGCCAATGCTTTTTCTTTTGCCTGAAAGGAGTTTTTTCGATGCGCAGATGGTTCGCCGGCTTTTTAGCCGCCTGGATTCTGATGGGGCCGGTGCTCTCCCTGAGTGCCGGTGCGGCAGAAATGGAACTGCCCCTCTATTCGGCTGCCGTGCCGGAGACTACGGCAGAGACTACGGAAGCCGTCACCGAAGCCACCGAGCACATTCCGGAGGACAGTGCCGCTGCGACCGAGGAAACGGTGAATTCTGCCGAAGCAGCCAACACCACGGCCCCCACGGTGGAAACGACCCCCGTGGAGACCGTCCCCGCCACCGTCAGCACCGCCCCCACGGAAACGGTGCCGACGACTGTCCCGGAGACTCAGCCCACAACAGAGGAATCCACAGCGGAGACCCAGTCTCAGGAAATCCCAGACCCAGCGGAAACCACCGAGGAAACCCAGCCCGCCGAGGAAGCGCCGCCCAAAAAGTCCCTGTGGGAAACGCTGCTGGAATTTCTGGGTCTCATGGAGGAGGGCGGTTCTCTGGAGAGTCTGTCCCTGTCCGACGCCCAGGGGAATACGCTGGCTCTGACCCCGGAATTCACCCCCAACTGCCACACCTACGGTGCTCAGGTGCCGGCCTCCGGCGAGCTGTCCCTGACCCTGGAACCGGGTGCGGATTACCAGATTTATGTAAACGGGACGGTTCTGGAGGAAAATCGGTACGTTTTCACCCCTCAGTGGGATTCCCAGGGGCTTTTCCAGCTGAAGCTGACATTGCTGGGCAAGAGCCTGCATGACGAGGACGAATACACTCTGTCTCTGGTTCCCCTGCCCCCGGCGGCTCAATCCATTGAAATCACCCGGCCGCCGGAAAAAAACGAATATCAGGCCGGGGAAATTTTTGATCCCACGGGGCTGGCAGTCAAAGTCACTCTCTCCGACGGCACTACCCTGGAGCCTGAGACCGAGGCTTTAACCTTCTCCCCCGCGGAGGGATTGACCGCGGCGGATACTGCCGTCACCGTTCAGTACGAGGATGCCAGCGCTCAGATCGAAGTCCGGGTCTCCGGCCTGGAGGGTAAGGGCGAGAAAAACGACCCCTACCTTCTGAAAACCCAGGAGGATCTGTTCCTGCTGGACGAGTGGGTCACGGCAGGCGAAGACCAGGCGGGCCTTTACTTCCAGCTGACCCAGGACATTGAAATTACGGACGCCTGGGACGGCATCGGTGACGCCGACCACCCCTTCTCCGGGGATTTTAACGGCAAAAACTTCCAGATCACCATTCCCACCGGGGGCAAGGCCCTGTTTTCCCGCACCCGGGAGGCAACGGTGCGGAATCTGAAAGTTTACGGCCCCCGGATTGAGGACTACGGCCTGGTAAGCAACTATGTGGTGGACTACGACACGGAGCTTTACGTCACCTTCCGGAACGTCACCCTGGTTTCCGGCACCCAGACCCTGTATTCCGGCTTCATCGGCGGCTACGCCTCCGGCCAGGACGCCGTAAACATTGTCAAGTGTACCGTTGAGCCTGGGGTCGTCATCGGCTATGACAAGAAGCAAAGCCACATTGGCTCCTTCGGCGGCGAGTTCAACGGCTACATCCAGAATTCCACCAGCGCCGCCACGGTCTACGGCGTGAACTATGTGGGTGGTCTGGTCGGCAACAAGGGCCAGTCCATGGGCGATTTTGAGATCACCGGCTCCTCCTTCACCGGCACCCTGTCCGCCACCGGGAAATGCGTGGGCGGCATTGTGGGCGGCGGCTACGCCGGCACCGGCTGGGGACTGGACACCGCCCCCAACACCCGAGGCGTGGTCATTCGGAGCTGCACCGTCAGCGGCAGCGTCTCCGGTGGCGTGGGCGTAGGCGGTATTCTCGGCGCAGAAAACTGCGCCCAGCAGTTCTGGGACAACGGCGTATGCGAGATAACGGGCAATGAATTCACCGGCTCTGTCCACGGCTCCAAGTTCGTCGGCGGTGTCATTGGCTTCATGCAGTCCCTGAATGCCGACGCCTCCATCAGCAATAACTACTATAAAAACGCCTCCCAGGGCATCGGCGCCGTGGCCCATGTGGACACCAGTGCCCTGTCCAATGGCTTCCACGGGGACACCTATTACTACAACACCTCCAAATACGTCCCCGACGGCCAGGGCGGCGTAAAATCCTACGACGATGAGATCAACTGCGTCAAGCTGAAGCTCTATATCGACCTGCCTACCATCGGCAGCTCCGAAAGCGGCGACACCCGGGCGGTTTCCAAGCCCAACCTGAACCGGACGGACGATCCTCTGGGCGTGGACAAAACCAAGCTCTGCTACACCGACGGGGTCACGGAAAGCCGGGTCACCAAGCTGGCTGCTTCCGGCAGCTGCAAAACCGAGTACGTCCAGGGAGAGGCTCTTGACCTCACCGGCCTGATCCTCACCGCCACCTGGAGCACCGGGGAAACCACCGAGGTTGCCCTGAAAGACGTGACCGTCTCCGGCTTCGACACCAACACCCCGGGCACCCAGACCGTCAAGCTGACCTACCAGGGAGCGGAAGCCCGGCTTACCGTAACCGTAAAGCCAAAATCCACGGACATCACCGTGACCGTGACCATTCTGGGCGACAGCAAGCACGGCGACAACGGCTCCATCCACGGCCTTGCCATGGGCGGTCTGACCACCTGGGTCAGCAGCACCAAGATCACCGCCAAATCCACCAATACGGTCTGGGATGTGCTCCAGCCCCTGCTGGACGAAAAGGGCTACACCTACTCCGCCAGCGACAACAACAAGTACGGCTCCGTGTACATCGCCTCCATCAACGGCCTGGGTGAATTCACCAACGGCCCCAATTCCGGCTGGATGTACACCTTCAACGGCACTCATCCGAACCGGGGCGTCTCCGCCTACTATCTGAAGGACAACGCCAAGATCGTCCTGCACTATACCGACGACTACACCTATGAGGAAGGCGGCAAGAATTACGGCAAGACCCCCGGCAGCGAGGACGCTGCCAAGGAGGTCATTGACCTCATCAAAAAAATCGGCACTGTGGCCTACACAAACGCCTGCAAGAGCCGGATCGACGCCGCCCGGAAGGCCTATGACGCTCTGACCGATGCCGAAAAGGCCAAAGTCACGAACTTTGAAACTCTCAAAAGTGCGGAAGCCAAATATGAAGAGCTCAAAAAGGCCGCCCAGAAGGCCAACGCCGAGAAGGTGGAAAAGCTCATTAAGGCTATCCCGAACCCGGTGACAAAGGCCAGCAAATCGGCCATCGACAAGGCCCGGAAGGCCTACGACGCTCTGACCGACGAGGAAAAGAAGCTGGTCACGAACCTGGAGGTTCTGACCAAGGCGGAGGTTGCCTACGCCAAGCTCACCGCCACCAAGAAGGATTTGGAAAAGGCTCAGGCGGTCATTGACGCTATCGCCGCCCTGTCCGGCGCCTCGCCGGACACCAAGGCCGTGGCAGCCATCCGGAAGGCCTACGATGCCCTGACCGCCCTGCAAAAGCTGCTGGTGGAAAACTACGGGGTTCTGGAAGCGGCGGAAGCCAAGCTTTCCGGCAGTGCCCTGGAAAGCTCCGCCGAGAATTGTTATCGGACAACGGGGCAATATATTCAAGGTCTGGGCACTCCGGGCATCGGCTCCATCGGCGGCGAGTGGGGCGTCATCGGCATGATCCGCTCCGGCCTCACCGTTCCCGGCCTGGAGGACTACTACCAGAAGGCCCTCAGCTATATCCGGCAGTCCATTGACCCGGAAACCATGCGGCTGCATTCGGCCAAATCCACGGACAATTCCCGGATGATTCTGGCTCTGACCGCCATCGGCAAGGATGCCACCAACATTGACGGCTATAACCTGGTGGCAGGCCTCAGCGATCTGGACTATGTGACCTATCAGGGCAATAACGGCCCGATCTGGGCACTGATTGCCCTGGATTCCGGCAACTACCCTGCCTCCGGCACCGCCACCCGTCAGGCTCTGGTGGAGGAGCTACTGCGGGTGCAGACCTCCGACGGGGGCTGGGCCGTCACCGGAAGCAAAGCGGATACGGACATGACCGGCATGGCCCTACAGGCTCTGGCTCCCTACTATGAAACCAACGAGCAGGTCCGCGCCGCCGTGGACAAGGCCATTGACAAGCTGTCTCAGATGCAGCAGGCGGACGGCTCCTTCTGTGCGGACTACGGCGACGGAAACCCGGTCGCCACCAGCGAATCCATCGCCCAGGTCATCACCGGCCTGACCGCCCTGGGCATTGACCCGGCCACCGATCCCCGGTTTGTCAAGTCCGGCGGCTCCGCCCTGGAAGCATTGCTTCGCTACTATGTGGACGGCGGCGGCTTCCGCCATCTGCTGGACGGAGAGCTGGACGGCATGGCCACCGAGCAGGGCTATTATGCCCTGACGGCCTACTTCCGCTTCCGCAGTGGCGAAAAGCGGCTGTACGACATGACGGACGTTCTGGACAAGGGCGGCGATCCGGTGGATGCCCCTTCCCAGGTTCCCGTGAAGAAGGACACCAAGCCCACCCAATCCGAGAAGGAAAAGAGCGTCTCTCCCCTGCTGATTATCGGCATCGCCCTGATGGTTCTGGGCGCAGGCTCGGTGGCCGCTCTGGTAATTCTCCGGAAAAAGCCTCCGGAAAATGAGGAATGATTTATGAAGAAGAAAACCGCGAATTTTCTGATGGTTCTGGCCATTGCCATTATCGTCGTGGGCGGCGTTCTGCTGGCCTTTGCCCTCCGGGAGCAAACCTCGGATCACCTGGGCAGCAGTTATCAGATTGCCCCCATTCCCGACAATTGCCTTGCCGGCGGCGGGGACAAGACCTGCACAATTACCATTGTCTGCCCCACAATTTTCGACAATCTGAACAGCCTGAATGAGGAAAAAGCGCCTTTTGTTCCCAAAGACGGTACCATTCTGCCGTCCACGAAGGTCACTTTCACCGAGGGAGAAACGGTATTCGATGTGCTCAGGCGGGTCTGTGACGCGGCCCAGCTGCAAATCGAGTACAGCTACACGCCCCTGTACGAAAGCTACTATATTGAGGGCATCAACCATCTGTATGAGTTTGACTGCGGCCCGGAATCCGGCTGGATGTACAAGGTCAACGAGTGGTTCCCCAACTACGGCTGCTCCGTCTACACCCTGAAGGATGGGGACGACATCGTCTGGTGCTACACCTGCACCGGTCTGGGCGCGGACGTGGGCGAAACCTGGATGGGCGGCCAATGAGACAGGATGCCTTTTCCAACCGGCATCCGGCAGTGAATTTTGCCTTTTTTCTGGTGATTATCTGCTGCGCCGCGGTGATTCAGCACCCGGCCTATCTGGCGGTGGGCATTTTCAGCGGGGCGGTGTACTACCTGATGCTGCATGGCAGCAGGGGGCTTCGGGGGATTGCCGGAATGCTGCCGATTTTCCTGATTTTGTCCCTGCTCAATCCCCTGTTCAACACCTACGGCGAGCATATTCTGTTTCATCTTTTCGGCAGGCCCTACACCCTGGAGGCTCTGCTCTACGGCTTTGCCATCGGCGGAACCTTTCTGGAGATGCTCCTGTGGTTCGGCTGCTACAACCAGGTTCTCACCAGCGACAAATTCACCGCTCTTTTCGGCAATCTGATTCCCGCCCTGTCCCTGCTGCTGGTAATGGTTCTGCGGCTGATTCCCAGCTTTCTTCGCAAGGCCGCTCAGCTGTCCGGCGCCCGGAAATCCATCGGCAAGGGTGCCGCCGAAGGAAGCTCCAACAAAGAAAAGCTCACGGACGGCATGGCCATTCTGGGTGCGCTGACCTCCTGGGCTTTAGAGGGCAGCATCGTCACCGCCGACTCCATGCGCTCCCGGGGCTATGGCACCGCCAAACGCAGCAGCTTCCGGATTTACCGGATAACCGGACAGGATGGATGGCTTCTTGCCCTTATGGGGCTGCTGCTGGCAGCCCTGGTTTTCCTGGAAAATACCCATTCGGACTTTACGCCGGTGCTGGATATGGCGCCGATTCGGGGCAGGAATGCCCTGGGGCTTGCCGCCTATGGGGCGTTTGCCCTGCTTCCCGCCGCATTACACACAAAGGAGGCCATTGCATGGCACATTTCGAGATCCGGAATCTGACCTTCTCCTATGCCGCCGCCAAGGGACGGCACAGCCTGGAGAACGTCAGTCTTTCCATTGAACGAGGAGAATTTCTTGTCCTGTGCGGCGCCTCCGGCAGCGGAAAGAGCACCCTGCTGCGTCAGCTGAAGGCCGTGCTGACCCCCAGCGGAAAACGCAGTGGGGAGGTTCTCTTCCATGGCGTGCCCCTGAGTCAGGTTCCCGACCGGGATCAGGCGGCAAAAATCGGCTTTGTCATGCAGAATCCGGACGATCAGATCGTCACGGACAAGGTCTGGCACGAGCTGGCCTTCGGCCTGGAAAGCCTGGGCTGCGACCAGAAGACCATGCGTGCCCGGGTTGCGGAAATGGCCTGCTATTTCGGCATTCAGGACTGGTTCCACCGGGATGTTGCCACCCTCTCAGGCGGCCAGAAGCAGCTGCTGAATCTGGCCTCCATTATGGCTATGCAGCCGGAGGTGCTGATTCTGGACGAGCCCACCAGCCAATTAGACCCCATCGCCGCCTCGGATTTTCTGAACACCGTCCGGAAAATCAACATGGAACTGGGCACCACGGTCATCATCACCGAGCATCGGCTGGAAGACATCTTCCCCTATGCCGACCGGGCGGTGGTCATGGACAATGGCAAAATTCTGGCAGACGATACCCCCAGCCGGGTGGGCCAGCTGCTCTTTGCCCGGAATCACCCCATGTTCACCGCCATGCCCACCCCGGTGCGGGTATATTACGGTGCCGGGTGCAGCGGAGAAAGCCCCCTGACGGTTCGTCAGGGACGAAGCTGGCTCAGCCGGGAATTTCCGGAAGCCCCCGAAAAGAATACCGTTCCCGCTCCGGCACTTCCCGAGGAAGTGGAAAATCCGGCGCTGGTGCTCAAAGAGCTCTGGTTCCGGTATGAAAAGGATTCCCCGGACATTCTCCGGGGCGTCAGTGCGGAGGTTCCCGCCGGAAGCCTCTACGCCATCCTGGGCGGCAACGGTGCGGGAAAATCCACCACTTTGAAAGCCATTTCCGGTATCTGTCGTCCCTACCGGGGTAAAATCACCCTCTTCGGAAAGTCCATGGAAAAATACAAGTCTTCCGAGCTGTTCCGGGGCTGTCTTGCCATGCTGCCCCAGGATCCCAAAAGTCTCTTCGTCAAGAAGTCTGTCCGGGAGGAACTGGAGGAAATGACGAAGGATACCTCTGCCATTTCCGAAATTGCCCGGCTGTGCCAGATTGAATCCCTTCTCGGCAGCCATCCTTATGACCTGTCCGGCGGCGAACAGCAGCGAGCCGCCCTTGCCAAGGTGCTGCTGACGAAACCTCGTCTTCTTCTGCTGGACGAACCCACCAAGGGCATCGACTGTTTTTTCAAGGAGACCTTCGCAAAGATTCTGGCCGACCTGAAGGCCCAGGGCATTACCATCGTTATGGTGTCCCACGACGTGGAGTTCTGCGCCCGGTATGCCGATGTGGTGGCCATGTTCTTCGACGGCCAGATTCTCACTGCCGACACCCCCCGTCGGTTCTTCGGTGCCAACAGCTTCTACACCACCGCCGCCCACCGGATGAGCCGCCACGTCTTCGATGGGGCCGTCACCGCCGAGGATGTCATCGCCCTTTACCGGCAGAATCAGGAGGCCGCCAAATGAAAAAATCCCACATTGCCATGCTGCTGATCTTCCTTCTGGTGATTCCCGCCACCCTGTTCTTTGGCCTCCGGCTGACGGGCCGCGCCTATTATCTCACCAGCACCCTGGTCATCGCCGAAATTCTCATTCCCTTCCTGCTGGCCTTCGAGGATCGGAAGCCCCAGGCACGGGAGCTGGTGGTGCTGGCGGTGCTGTCCGCCCTGGCGGTTGCCGCCCGGGTAGCGATCCCCATTCCCAGCTTTAAGGCGATTTTCGCCGTCATCATGCTCTCCAGCATTGCCTTCGGCCCGGAAAGCGGCTTTCTGGTGGGGGCCGTTTCCGCCTTTGCCAGCAACTTTTTCTATGGTCAGGGAGCCTACACCCCCTGGCAGATGTTCGCTTACGGTGCCGGCGGGATGCTGGCGGGCTTCCTGTTCGCCAAGGGTCGCCTGCCCCAAAAGCCCCTGGTCATGGCCATTTTCGGCTTCCTGGCAACGCTCTTTTTCGTTGGGCCGCTTCTGGACACCTGCTCGGTTTTTCTCATGCTGCCGGTCGTCAATCTTCAGACGGCCTGGCCATTGTATCTGTCCGGTTTCCCGGTAAATCTGAGCCAGAGCGTGTGCACCTTCCTGACCATGCTGCTCTTTGGCCGTCCCCTTCTGGAAAAGCTGGATCGGGTAAAGCTGCAATACGGCATGACGGAGGACGACAATGGGGTTTGAGGCCTGCCATCCGGCAGTTAACTTTATCTTTTTCGCTTCCGTTCTCTGGGGGACGGTGTCCTTTCAGCACCCGGTATTTCTGGCCATTGCCTGGCTGTGTGCCTTTGCCTACAGCGTCCGCCGAGCGGGGCGAAAGGCAGTGATTTTCAACCTCTTCCTGCTGCCGCTGATTGTGATTTTCGCCCTGTACTACAGCGCCTACCACCATTTTGGCGTGACGGTACTCCGAAAGAATTTCATCGGCAACAGCATGACCCTGGAAAGCCTTGTCTACGGGCTGGTCATCGCCGTTCGATTTTCCGCCGTGTGTATGTGGCTGGAATCCCTGTTTTCCGTGGTTTCTTCGGATAAAATCATCTATTTATTCGGCAGAATCAGCCCCAGGCTTTCTTTATTTGCCACCATCCTGCTGCGCTTTCTCCCCCGGCTTTTCCGGGAGGCTGGAAGAATCAATCTGGCCCGGAAGGCCATCGGCCGGGGTGCCGGTCAGGGGAATCTCCTCCGGCGGTTTTGTAACTGCCTGGGAATTTTCTCCATGCTGATCACCTGGATGATCTCCGCCCTGGCTCTGGAATCCGATTCCATGCGCTCCCGTGGGAGCCTGCTCCCGGGACGGACAGCCTTCTCCATTTACCGATTTGACAACCGGGACAGGGCTTTCGTCATCGCTTTGTTCACCTGCCTGACCCTGACTCTCATGGGGGCGATTCTGGGCACCGGCCGAATGTGGTACAATCCCAGAATCCTCTGGCGTCCTCTGAACGCCCTGGGTCTTCTCACCGCCGTCGGATATCTGGCGCTGTGCCTGATGCCCCTGGGGCTGGAACTGTGGACGGACTACCGGTTCCGCAAGGCCCGGACTTCCTGAACGAAATAACAGGCGCACTGCAAAACGCAGTGCGCCTGTTGTTCTACTATTTACCCATTCACCGCATCTACAAACCGCAGGAAAGCGTTTCTTCCCTCCTGGGTGTTCTTGTAGACACCTGCGTCCTCCAGAACTTCGGTGAACACCTTGCCCGTCTCCTGAAGCACAATGTCCAGGGCGTTGTCCGGGGTGAAGGTGTGCCGCTTTTTCAGCTCCTCTACCCAGGGGGCGTGCTTGCTCAGCACCTCGTCCGCGCCGATGTTCCGACCTTCCACAATGGCCTGAGCCAGATCCGTCAGCTCCTTTTTCAGCCGGCTGGGAAGCACCGCCAGACCCATGACCTCGATGAGGCCGATGTTCTCCTTCTTGATGTGGTGCTTGTCCGCGTGGGGATGGAATACCCCCAGGGGATGCTCTGGGGTAGTAATGTTGCACCGAAGCACCAGATCCAGCTCATAGAGCTTTCCTCTGCGCCGGGCAATGGGGGTAATGGTATTGTGAGGCTCTCCGTCAGAGAAGGCCACCACCCCTACACTTTCATCGGAATAGCCCCGCCAGCAGGTGAGAATCTTGTCTGCCAGCGCTGCCAGCCGCTCCGGATTCTCCCCATCCAGCCGGATGACGCTCATAGGCCAGCGGACAATGCCCGCCTGAACGTCCTCGAAGCCCCCAAATTTCAGCTCCTGCTCCACAGGGGCGGTCTCCATGGCAAAGGTATAGTGACCGCCCTGGAAGTGCTCATGGCTGAGGATAGAGCCGCCCACAATGGGCAAGTCGGCATTGGAGCCCACAAAATAATGGGGGAAGGCCTTCACAAAGTCCAGCAGCTTCTCAAAGGCCGCCCGGTCGATCTTCATGGGCACATGCCGGGAATTGAACACGATGCAGTGCTCGTTGTAGTAAACGTAGGGGGAATATTGGAGGCACCAGTCCTCCCCGCAGACGGAAATGGGAATAATCCGATGATTGGCCCGGGCAGGATGGTTCATCCGACCGGCGTAGCCCTCGTTCTCCCGGCACAGCTGGCACTTGGGGTAAGCGGTCTGGGGGGCGTTCTTGGCCGCGGCAATGGCTCTGGGATCCTTCTCAGGCTTGCTCAGGTTGATGGTGATATCCATCTGACCGTAGGCGCTGTCGTACTTCCAGCGCATATCCTTCGCAATCCGATAGCGGCGGATGTAGTCGGTGTCGCAGCTGAACCGATAGTACCACTCGGTGGCCGCCTCCGGGCTCTGGGCGTACCTTTCCCGGAAGGTGCGGATGACCTCCCGGGGCATGGGCGTGACTGCGCCCATAATCCGGGTGTCGAAAATGTCCCGGGCGGTGATGTTGTCCTCACACAGGCCCTTTTCCACGGCGTAGTCCAGAATCCCGGCCAGAATCTCCTCCAGGTCCTCGCTCTGGGGCTCGTCGGTGGGGGTATAGTCGTCCTTACGGAGAATATCCAGCAGCCGATTGACCAGCACATAGTGATCTACCGGCTCCGCCAATCCCCGATTCATGGCGTAAGAGACCAGCGAATCGATACAAGTATCGATGGTCATCCCTCCACCTCCATCTCCACGCCGCCCTGGGGACGGATGGACAGGACGTGGCAGGCACCCTCGCCCAGAGCAGCGTCAATCCCTGCCCGGAAGGAATCCAGCAGTTCGAAAGGCACAAAGGCCTGCACCGTTCCGGCGAAGCCGCCGCCGTGAACCCGGTAGGCGCCCTTGCCCCGCAGATAATGCTCGCACAGACCCAGGGCCACCGCCACAGGCTGCTGGCGCACATAGCCCGCGGGAATCACATTCTGCAAATACATCCAGCTGGAGAAGCCGGACTCCCGGATGAGGCTCAGGAAACCCTGGAAATCGCCCTTTTCCAGGCAGGCCACCTGCTCCGGCACCCGGCGATTTTCGTTGTATTCGTGCATAGCCCGCATCACCGCCCGATCGCCGCAGGTTTCCCGGAGTTTGGGGATGGCGGCGTAAAATTCCTCCTCGGGAATTTCCGTGGTCACTTCTCTGCCCAGGCAATCGCAGATTTCCTTCAGCTCCCCGGGAATGGCCGCGTATTCATCGGTCAGGTCGGCGTGATCTGCCCGGGAGTCGATGATGCACAGGGCGTGGCCGGTGGTGGAGAAATCGAAGTGCACCGGCCGGATATCCGGGTGAGCCTTGTCCGCAAAATCGATGGTCACAAGGCCGCCCACCGCGCTGGCGGTCTGATCCATCAGGCCGCAGGGCTTGCCGAAGAACACATTCTCCGCGTACTGGCCGATCTGAGCCACCTCAGCCTGGGATACCCGGCCGTCAAAGAACAGATGATTGATGATGGTGCCGATGAGCACCTCAAAGGCTGCGGAAGAGCTCAGGCCGGAGCCGGGCAGCACCGTGGACTCGCAGTAGGCATCAAAGCCCCCCACCTTGCAGCCCAGCTGGGCGAACCGAGCCGCCACGCCCCGAATGAGCGCGGGCGTGGAATTGATCTCCGCCGGCACCGGCTCCAGATTGTCCAAATCCACCTGACACAGAGGGTAGCCCTTGGACTGGACACGAATCACGTTTGTCCCGCTGACACGGACAGCCGCCACCGTGTCCAGGTTTACCGCGCCGGCCAGCACCCGACCCCGCTGATGATCCGTGTGATTGCCGCCGATTTCCGTGCGTCCGGGGGCAGAAAAATACCGCTGGGCTTCCCCGCCGAAGGCGGTGGAAAAGCCGGAATCCAGTCTCGTTTTGTCCTTTGCGGAAAGAATCAGGTTCGACATAACATCCTCCAAACGATCGCCCGCAGGCTTTCTTATTTATATATTTCTGCTGTCTTTCATTATACACGCAAAGTGCGGAAAATGGAAGTCCCAATTTCCCTTTCCCCGGCCTGTTTTTGCCCGAAAAAAGAAAATGAAAAAAAAGCGAAAAAACTGCTTGACATTTTCCGGTTGTGTGCTATAATACAGAAGTCGTCCGGCAAGGGCGGCGAACAAAAACAAAATCTGGGGGTATAGCTCAGCTGGGAGAGCGCTTGAATGGCATTCAAGAGGTCAGCGGTTCGATCCCGCTTATCTCCACCACCAATGGCGCAAGCCGATGAAAGCACCTGATATTTTGTCAGGTGCTTTTCTTTTTTGTAAGGCACTGCTTTTTCCATGAAACATGGGGAAGCAGTGCCTTTTTTGTTATACAAAAGCATAGCAAACATAAGAAATGTGCCATTTCCTCGCCCCTGTGGACAACCAGAAATGATGTGCAAAAACTTCATGGACTGGTATTTGCACATTATTATGGTGCGGTACTCGTGCAGGAAGTTTTATGCTCCATAGTAAAACTGATTCAAGTCGAAGCGGAAAGAAATATACAGTTTGTAGTCTGTTTTGACATCAACACGTGCAATCATACGGTTTACAATCATTTTCTTTGCCTCGAAACTTGCTGAATTGTAAAGCTCTGCCCAAGAGAGAAGCTCATCAAACTGGGAGGACAGTTTTTCAAGGGCCTGTGTCCTATCCTCAATGGTGGATTCCAATTGTGCTACAGTTATTCGCAGTCCTTTGGATTTTCCTCACTATCTCGAATTAGATCAGCCAAAGTATCCTGAGAGAATGCACTTTTTCCTTGAATACACCGAATGATTTCCTCGTGCAGTGATTTCAAACTGTCATCTTGTTTTTTCTGTTCAGCCTTCAGAATTTTCAAATGAGCAATTTGTTCTGTTAATTCTTTTTCATATCTGTTGCTAATCAGCTCTTTTTTGGGAATACCCTGCATCCGAGAAAAGATACTTTTCATAACATTGTCAATTAGATCATTTAGAATATGTAAGGTGTAACCCGTCTGACCTGTACATTCCGTTTGTTTTCTGGTTTTCCCATAGCAGACATAGCGAATTCGTGGTGTCTTATCATAACTGCCATCGCGAAGCTTTCGATACCGCTTGCTGGTGGTGAGTGTCAAGCGAGCACCGCAGTGACCGCAAAACACATTACCCGAAAGCAGAGATTGTCCACGCGTATTTATAGGGATGCTAGGAATGCTTTGCGCAGTGGCTGAGCGTTCCTTACGAATTAGCTGGGCTCTTTCAAATTGCTCTGTGGGAATAATTTGAAGTTTAGGCAGGATTGGGGAGCGACTTTCACCGGAACGAAGTACTCCTGTATAGGTTGGATTGCAGAGGATCCCGTGAATTGAAGCAGGGTGCCACATCTTTCCACTTCGTGCCCGATAACCATTGGCGTTGAGAAAAGTGGTTATTCGCTGCGCTCCATATCCCTCATTGACGTACTTGTCAAAAATCAAGCGAACAATTGGTGCTTCATCCTCATTAACAGTCAGATCAAACAACTCGTGTTTCCGTTTATTCAGGCGACCATTTTTGATTAAGTCATATCCATAGGCAGCAAATCCTCCCTTAAAATGACCTTCCTCCACCAGTTGCCCAAGGCTTGTGCGTGTTCGTACAGATGTTTTCACGCTTTCCCCATCTGCCTGCCAGAAACGAATATAGTTCAGCAAGCTGTATAAGTAAACGATCCACACGAAAAGCACCTGCTACACACAGCGGGTGCTTTTCTGTACTCCAAAAGAAAGGAAGTTGATTTTATCACCAATCAAGAACTGAACACCCTGCTCTATCAAAAGATGTTTGCCGAGCAGGAACGCTATCGGCAGCACCTTCTGCCGCTGCCCCCGGAAGAAATTCTGGAATGTGCTTATGCGTACACCACCAGAGAGGACATTCTGCTGTCTCTGGAGTATAACGATCTGACCGACAAGCAGTGCCAAGCACTTTTGAAGTCTCCCTGCCCTTTGGAAGATGTTTTCCAAACATGGGAGAGGTGTGAAAGTGCCCACATGGAAGAACTCTGGTCTGTTGTCGAAGATCGCGCGAATACGGTCATTCAGGCAGCGAAAGCCAAATCCCACCGGGAGGAGCGATAGCCTATGGCCTACTTCACCCCGGAGGACATTCAGCAGGCCAAACAGCTGGACTTGCTGACATACCTCCAAATCTATGAGCCGGACCAGCTGGTAAAGGTATCCGGCGATACCTACTGCACCAAAGAACACGATTCTCTCAAAATCAGCAAGTGGGAGTGCAGATGGTTGGCACGGTCCAGGTGGGTGGCTACAAGCACCTGATAGCGGTCTCCCCAGAGCCGCTGCGCCAGCTTGATTCCAATTTCATGGGCAATTTCTGGGGTGGCCTCGCCGGGAGCAAAGGACTGGTAGCCATGGTAGGCAATGACACCATCCTCTTTCCCGTAGAATTTCTTGATTTTCTGCATCTCCATTTTTGCGGTATTGGGATGGCAGTTGATGCCGGACACAAATCGCTGAACCACTTCCTCTCCGTCCCGCACCTGGGTTTGACTGGTCTTGCGCTGCTGGATGGCGTAGTCAATGACATCGGACAAGTCACCGTCGCCGCTGGAAACGGCGGTAGTTTTCTCTGCGTTTTCCACATAGTCCAGAACCTTCCCAATGCGGCCATGGACACGCCAGATAGAGGTAACTGCCATGGGTCAGCACTCCATAGGCACAGGATCGAGAACCGCTGACAGGATTTTCTGAACAGCTTCCTCAAACAGCAGAACACATCCTCCAGATTCCGGCATTTCACATTCCCGGAATAGACCTTATCGTATGCGGCGCAATCCGGCTCCGCGGATCGCAGCACCTTACGGACAGCATCCAGGCCCATGAATTTGAGCCGCTGGGTGTCCCGGTCCTGGTTGATCTGATAGATATTGATTTTCAACGACTGTGTTCCTCCTTTCGCTTCAAGCCGACTCTGATTTTCAGCTGGTCATTAACATCCTTGCCCCACCTGGGCGGCTCGTCCCAGATTTCATATCGGTCCCGCAGACCGCCCACGATTCCGGCTGCCGCACCTCGACCAATGGAATCATTATCCAGATGGAGCCGCAGAACCTGGACCTCCGGGTGATCTGCCAGATACCGGGACAGAGCCACCGGCACCACGTTCTCCCGCTTGGTGACAAACACTCCTGCAAGGGACAGCAAGTGGTCCTCACGCCAATTCCGGCCCTCGAACAACTCCAGGGTGGCGTAGCTTAGTGCATCAATGGCAGATTCAAAAACATGGACGGTCTGGCTGTTTCCGGGAATGGAGAAAGAGTAGCGTTTGTCACTGCCAGACAGTTCGCCTTTGTAATCTCCAACAGTTCCCCGGATATTGCCATATCGGGGAACGCCGTCCTTGTCATAGCCCAGGAACACGGCACTGTGGTATTTCCGGGATTCAAAGAGTAAATCATTTTCCAGACAGTAGCGGATGATGACATCATGGATGCCCCGGCTTTTAAGATAATAAACCACAGCATCCGCATTGCCGTTCCGTTCCGGGAGCATCAGCTTTTTTGACTCTACCTTGGGAGCTGGTGCGGGGATCGTCTTAGGCAAGGGCGCACCGTGAAGGATTTCCATGGCCTCCATAAAGGAAAGACCCTTGACTTTCACGAGATAGTCAAGGGCCGTCTTGCCGCCAATTTGTCGGGAGAACCAGTGCCATTTCCCGTTGCAGTCCCATGATCCTTCCCAGCGGAGCAACGGCTTCCTGACTCTGGCCGGTGGTATCGTCATCACCTTTGCCAAGGAGATTCTGGACCTGATCATTGCGTAAGAAACCACAAAGGGCAGGCCACACGGCCTGCCCAGGATAGGAGGTGAAAACCATTGTCAGACAACTGGGTCGTACAAAACCTGGAAAAAGCCCTGAATGTCTGGAATGACAAGCTCAGTGAGATCTGGCAGCTCATTACCCAGTCCCCCACCAGCTTCAAGGGCGGCACCCTTTGGAATGTGGTGTCCAGCATCCACGGTGCCTTGCAGGCCATAGGTTATGCCCTGCTGGTGCTGTTCTTTGTGATCGGTGTGATGAAAACTTGCGGTTCTTTGACAGAAGTCAAACGCCCGGAACACGCATTGCGGCTGTTCGTGCGGTTTGCCCTTGCTAAGGGCGTGATCTCCTACGGCATGGATTTGATGCTGGCACTATTGGACATTGTGCAGGGGGTGATCTCCACCATCATGCAGGCAGCTGGCTTTGGACAGCCTCAGTCCGCTGTGCTGCCGTCTGAAATTGTCTCGGCTATTGAGGACTGCGGGTTCTTTGAATCCATCCCATTGTGGGTCGTCACGCTGATCGGCGGCCTGTTCATCTGGGTGCTGTCTTTTCAGATGATCCTCAGCGTCTACGGGCGCTTTTTCAAAATGTATATGTACACAGCCATTGCCCCCATTCCGCTGTCCACCTTTGCCGGGGAACCCACCCAGAGCATTGGCAAGAGCTTTCTCAAAAGCTACGCCTCCGTCTGCCTGGAAGGAGCCGTCATCGTTCTGGCCTGCGTGATTTTCTCCGCCTTTGCATCCTCGCCCCCGGTGGTGGATGCAGGGGCAGCAGCTGCTACGATGGTGTGGAGCTACATTGGAGAGCTGATCTTCAATATGCTCATTCTCGTAGGTTCTGTGAAAATGGCAGACCGGGTCGTGCGGGAGATGATGGGATTATAATATCAAATCGTGTGATTCCTCTTGATAATTTCGTTCGATTCGTATATAATGAGAGTACATCGAAAGGAGGTTTGACCTATGTCCATTACCGCAACTGAACTAAAGCTCAATCTCGGAAAGTATCTTCTGCTGGCAGCCACGCAGGACATCTATATTACCCGCAACGGAAAAACCATCGCTAAGCTGGTTTCACCTTATCAGGATCGTGTGGACACAGTGGATACCCTATTTGGCAGTGTCCCCGATACCATGACATTGGAAGAAGCACGGGAGGAGCGATTGAATTCCTTATGAAGGCAATCTTGGATACCTGCGTTGTCATTGATTTTCTGCAAAAGAGAGAACCTTTTGCGAATACCGCACTGCAAATTTTCCGGGCTGCTGCCGGAGAACAGTTTACCGGCTGCATTACCGCAAAGTCCGCTACGGATATTTACTATCTGACGCACCGTTGTACACACAGCGATGAAAAGGCCCGGAATATCCTCAATAGTTTGCTCAGTATTGTTAGTATGCTGGACAGCACAGCGGTAGATGTCTTTCATGCGCTATCCTCGGAAACCACGGATTTTGAGGATGCAGTCATGATAGAAACCGCTATCCGCTCTAAAGTGGACTGCATTGTCACGAGGAACACAAAAGACTACCTAAAATCTCCGGTTCCGGTATACACCCCGGATGATTTTATGAAAGCCCTGGAAGACGAAATCGTATAAGCATTTCCTCTTTAGAAATCTCTGGAAGTTTTGCCTATCTTTCTCACGAGAAATTCAATTACAACACAATCATTCTAACCTATCGGCTACTCTGTAAATTTTCAGAGTAGCCGATTTTCTATTGAAGGAGGAAACCATTGGAAGTAAAAATCAACAAAGAGATCCAGTCCTACAGGGAGTCCATGTTCTTTGGCCTCTCCATGCGGCAGTGCGGCTTCTCGCTGGCGGCAATGCTGGTTGCCGTAGGGCTGTACTTTCTGCTGAAGCCCTATGTGGGCACGGAAACCGTCAGTTGGATGTGTATTCTGGGAGCCGCACCTTTTGCGGCTATGGGATTCATGAACTACCACGGCATGACCGCTGAACAGTTGGCCTGGGCCTGGATTCGTTCGGAATTGCTGGAACCAAAGCGGCTTTTTTCTGAGCCGGACAATCTCTACTACAAGCTGTCGGAGGACACCATCTCTAACCACGAAAAGGAGGCGTATAAGAAATGATGAAATCCATTCGTACTTTGGTGCGACAGGACCGGGAGAAATATGTCATTCCCCGGCGTGTCCAGGATGTGATCCCCATTCAGAAAATCTGGGAGGACGGGATCTTCCTCACCGGTGGACGGTACGCAAAAACCTTCCGCTTCACGGACATCAATTATCAGGTGGCCTCGGAGCCGGACAAAGAAAAGATGTTCCGGGGCTACTCTGCCCTTATCAACAGTCTGGATTGCGGAGCTACAACCAAAATCACCATCTTCAACCATAAGATGAGCCAGATCAACTTTGAAAAGTCCATCCTCATGCCCATGCAGTGGGACGGCCTGGACGACTACCGGGAGGAATACAACCAGATGCTTCTGGACAAGGCCACCAATGGCAACGGCATTGTCCAGGAGAAGTTTTTGACAGTTTCCGTCCGCAAAAAGGATGTGGATGCCGCCCGGAGCTTCTTTGCCCGTGTGGAAGCAGACCTTTCTGCCCACTTTGCTGCCCTTGGCTCCACCTGCGGACCCATGAATGCCATGGAGCGGCTGCAAATTCTCCACCGCTTCTACCGCAGGGGAGAAGAAAATGAGTTTCGTTTCTCTCTGCGGGACTCTGCCCGGAAGGGTCACAGCTTCCGGGACTACATCTGCCCGGATTCCATGGAACGGCACAGCGACTATCTCCAGATCGGGAAGCGGTACGCCAGGGTACTGTACCTCAAAGACTACGCCAGCTACATTCAGGATGATTTCGTATCCGAGTTGACGGACTTGAACCGGGACATGATGCTCTCCATTGATATGGTACCCATTCCCACAGACGAGGCTGTTCGGGAGGTAGAAAACCGGCTTCTCGGTGTGGAGACAAACATCACCAACTGGCAGCGCCGCCAGAACAGTAACAACAATTTCTCCGCTGTTGTCCCCTATGACATGGAATTGCAGCGGAAGGAAAGCAAGGAGTTTCTGGATGATCTGACCACCCGTGACCAGCGGATGATCTTCGGTATCCTGACCATGGTCATTACCGCGGATACCAAGGAACAGCTGGATATGGATACGGATGCCGTTCTCTCCACCGCCCGGAAGCGGATGTGCCAGATGGCAGTTCTCAAGTATCAGCAGATGGACGGCCTGAACACCGTGCTTCCCATTGGCACCCGGAAGCTCAACGCCTTCCGCACCCTGACCACGGAGAGCCTTGCGGTGTTCATGCCCTTTAAGGTCCAGGAGATCATGGACAAGGGCGGTATCTACTTTGGAGAAAACGCCATCTCCCACAACCTCATCATGTGCAACAAGGAGAATCTGCTGAACCAGTCCGCGTTCCTGCTAGGCGTTCCCGGCTCTGGCAAGTCCTTCTCTGCCAAGGAGCTGATGACCTTTCTGATGCTGAACACCGAGGACGATATTCTTGTCTGTGATCCCGAAGGGGAGTACGCCCCTTTGGTGGAGGCCATGGGGGATATGGGGTCCGTGATCCATGTTTCCGCAGGCGGACGAGACCGGCTCAACGCCATGTACATGGTGGACGGCTATGGAGAGAACAACCCCATTGTGGTCAAGTCCGAGTTCATCATGTCCCTGATCGAGCAAATCGACAAGAAAGGGGTTGGTCCCCAGCACAAGTCCATTATTGACCGTTGCATTACAATGGTTTACCGCAACGCCGCCTATACCGGCACGGTGCCCACCCTCTGCACCCTGCGGGACACCCTGCTGGAGCAGCCGGAGCCGGAAGCAAAACAGATTGCATTGTCTTTGGAGCTGTATACCACCGGTTCCCTGGACATTTTCGGAAAGCAGAGCAATGTAGACCTGGACAAGCGTGTGGTGGTATTTGACATTCACGGCCTGGGGGCGCAGCTGAAACCCACCGGACTGCTGGTCATTACGGACACCATGCTGAACCGTGTGACCCTAAACTGGAAGAAAGGCAAGCGGACCCATGTATTCATAGATGAGTTTCATGTGGTTTTTGAAAATGAGTTCTCCGCCGCCTTCTTCAACTCCGCATGGCGGCAGTTCCGAAAGCGCAACGCTTTTCCCACAGCAATTACCCAGA
>OIXQ01000387.1_pt1 | contig 20876 bp, 19 predicted proteins | sample 1587791 | NCBI WGS metagenome assembly OIXQ01 (sample SAMN03283273) | human gut metagenome | biome: human-associated habitat; material: feces | host: Homo sapiens | place: Peru | collected 2012
TGACACGCTGGAAAAACGGCGCTATGTTCCTGCCGAGCCGAGGCGAGCCGACAATAATTGTCCGCATTTCCGTTTGCCATAGTCAAGTCCTCCTTCCATAATTTCTAAGACAAAAGGATATGAATTCCCCTACCCCATAGATATACAAAAGTATTTTAGCAGATTTCCCCCAAAATCTCAAGTAGTTTTCAGAATATTACTCTTCTCTATTTTCTCAAAGCGTTGGCTTCTTCCATTACTCACGGAACTTTATGACTTCTTGAATACTACCCGAAAAGGAAAAGCCGCCGTCTGTTGACAGCGACTTTTCTCTTTAGCGGGTAAACCGTATCAGCAGTTCATTTATAGCATCCACTGCGCCGTGTCTTTTCGCCTGTATCTCTCGATTTCGCCACTCCATAAGGCACTGACAAATTACTCTGATTTCTACCGGCTCAAAGGGGATTTTCTTCTTTCGCCCCGGCTTCATTGCTTCAGCAATGTCACACAGGCGAAGGGCGAGTGAGTCAATCTGACCGTTGGTTTCTGCGTCATAGCTCCTGTGCTGCTGCATCAAGCCGTTTATCAGCACCCGCACCTCATAATCGTCCAGCTTGACCTTCATAGCCGTCCTCCTAACAGTAAATCAAATCGTTTGCAACGATTTCCATAGCAGCACTGCGGATGTTGTTCATCCTCTGCACCCACAGCATTTGGTTTTTCGCTTTGAGGGCTTCCGTTACGCCCTCTTTTTCGGAAAGCTGCTTTACCAGCCGGGAAAACATTGCTTCTGCCTGCTCATCGAGGTCTGCAAGGTAATCGTTCAGCTTTCCGGTGGTCAGCAGCTCGGCATACAAGCTGACCTTGTGCTTGCGGATATACCGCAGATGTCGCTGTCCCCAAATGCCGATGGGTCTGCCCTCCGGCTCATCCTCTCCGGCGATCAGGTAGTAGTCCCCGACAAGCTCATAGCGCAAGCCTGTCCGTTCGTCTGTGATGAATTTCTCCATTGTGTTGTCCTCCTTGATTATATTGCTTCTCCGGCTTTCTGCACGGATTGCTTACGGTGATAATAGGCAAGCTGTTTCTGCCTGCGGTTGATGGTTTTACATTCCTCGGAGCACAGCACCTCCTGACCGTTGGACGGCCAGAAGGGCTTGCCGCATATCTTGCAGACCTTTTGACGGAAGGTGTGCTCTCCCTTTTCGGCAAAGCGTTTCTTCTCTTTTTCTGCCTGCTGATGGGCTTTTGTGCAGTCAGTATTGCAAAACCTCTGCCTTGTGCTGTTCGGATAGAACTCCCGGCAGCACTGAAACATTCGCTCCAATCCAGACGTTATCTCCCACTGTGATAGGCAGGGCGATCTCCAAATGTAACTTTTGCTCTATCATCATATATACTACAGCTTATATTGCATGAAATTACCATTATGAACAAATCCAAAATCCGTATACAACTTAACCCCCATGTCAGATGCCGTGATCTGTATAGTTCCACATCCATAATCCCTTGCATCATTTACAACGCGGGATAACAGTTCCTTTGCAATCCCCTTCCTTCTATAGTTAGGGTTGGTAAACACGTTGTTCTTGTTACATTTTATTCACTCTTCACCAGTTCATCTATCAGCTCTATAGCCTCCCTGATCATGCCGTCACAGTGCACTTTCTTGATTCCACCCTTTTTGGCATTTGCCTTTAACAGATCGGTACAATCGGTCATGCCGTTGTGGTTATCTGCTATCCTGCGCCTGAACTGATTTATCACGTATGGATTCTCAACGCCCAGAGCGCCAAGCACCATAAGTCCTCCTGTGATCGCACCGCAGGTTGAACCACACTTCATACCACCACCGAAATTAGCACTGAGCTTTGCCGCCATATCTCCTGTTATTCCGAGCTCGTCCGCGTAAGCCCGCAGAATGGTCTGCGCACAGTTGTTGACCATCGGGGTCTCGTTTCTTATCTCCATAGCTTTTTCTACATGTTTGTTCATTGTGACTTCCTCCAATCCATATACAAATAATCATTTGTTAACCATCAAAATTCCTTTTTATGTATCCCCTTGAGAAAATCCTTCTTCAAATCTCTTTTACTATGAAATAGCAAAAGTTCTGATTTAGACATCTGCTTATCGTTCATTTTTTGCTCTAAGAGTTCCAATGTACATATCAGATCAGCAACTTGAAAAAGCTTATAATCATTTGGCTGCACTCTTCTAACATCATAATCGGCAAGCTCTGTTGCAAGAACTGTATTAAGAATTCTATTCAACTCATGCTGTCCATTGTCATAATATAGGATTACTTTTTCAAAACTTTGAAAGTACGGAAGATTTTCTCTGATAAATCCAGATATCTCTCTTGCCATTCTCGCTTCTAGTTTGAATATATCCCTATACTCACTCTTCTTAAATATAAAAGATTTATATTTTATATCACAGTTCAACGTAAAATAATATAATCTTGAAAAAATAGCACGTCTCTCATTTGGTCTGTAATTTTGATATGGATTCTCTCGTCTAATCAAAGGCTCAGTATGAATAGCCTGTCCACCAGCATACCCTAAATATGCCAGTGATTCATCAAGCCGTCTAATTGCCTCACTGATATCTATTCTCTGATCATGTAATACCATAGTAACAATATAGTATGGCGCATGTCTCTCATAACATCCAAAATCTCCCGACTCATCAACAAATATACTTAATTCCCTCATTACACCTCCATATAAAAAATGGCGGGGAGTCTCCCCGCCTAATTAGGTTGGACCTGGGTCTTGCGACCAGCCCAGATAATGTGACATGTCACATTTATATCGTATGTTGATGATAACATAATTATGTTATTCATTCAATAAAAAGTGCAATTATTTTCAATAATAGTTATATCCTTACTCACTAATAATCTTCCTGCTGCACAGATACGTTATAAGGAAATATCCGCCATATATGATTACCACGATGGCAGCCATGATTCCGATAGCACCTGCTATATCATACGCTCCCATAGTGTCAAGAATCTTCGTGCTGACCATCATTCCAAATACCGAATGGATTATGGCGAGAGCAAGTGGGAATACGAAGAATAGTCCCATCTGCGAGAAAAGGGCCTTGTTGATCATGTGCTGATCCACGCCAAGCTTTCTGAGCATCTTGTATCTCTCTATGTTGTCTGTGCTCTCTGAGAGCTCCTTGAGTGCAAGGATGGCTGCTCCAGATATAAGGAATATAAGTCCGATATACATGCCTATAAATGATGCTATCGCTCCTACTCCCACGCTGGCTGCTTTCACGCTGTCCTTAGTATTTACTGTGATAAGTCCGCCGAGTTCATCCTTCTTTGATACATTCCTTATGATCGTATCACTATCCTGTATGACATCCCTGTCCTGATCGGCATACTTTCCGATGAAATATTCCTTTGCGAACTGTGCACCTTCAATGGCTGAATCCGGCACGATAAACACACCTGTGTTGAGGGGCTGAGTGGCAAGCTCTATATCACCATCTATACAATACGAGATAACCGGTTTAAGCTTGTTGCCATATACCTCTATCTCTTTTCCCTCCTGAAGTCTCTCGTCACGGATCTTAACGAATATTCTATAATTTGCCAGGATTGCATACTCGTCATCGGCAAGCTGGATCTCCGCTTTGTCATAAATCTTTGCCACCTTGTTGTAGTCAGACTGTGATATGATCTCCTCCGTTCCCTCAAATCTAGACAAAGCGTTTACATCTATTCCAAGAGAATCAATCAGAGCCTCATCTCCCAGATAGTTTCTGATTGTAAGTGTAGGACATGTATATGTGTGTACGTCAACGTAATCTGAGAAGTATGATCCAAGATCCACATTATTTTCACTATATACATCTTCTATGCTCTTTCCATCAGTCACCTCAAGTTTCTTCAAAAGATCATTTGTCTCGCTGTCATTACCCATCTCGTCCTCGTCATAATAGATTGAACCACTGCTCTGGGTTTTCGATATACTCACATCCGCTCTTGCGTACTTTGCAATGCCCTCATCTAAGGAATTCTTCACTGCAAGCGCTGATGAAAGCACACATATTGTCACAAAAAGCATCAGACAGATGACTGATATTGAAAGTACATTTGTATTTACACGGCTGCTCATCTGTCTGACGACAAATGTATTGAGTCCCTTATAGTACACATTCTTCATGGACGACACGATCCTGAAGAGCATTCCGGACACCGACCAGAAGAAGAGCACTGTTGCAATACATCCAGTCACGATCCACTTGTAGAGATCTTTCATGTACATGTCATTTATATCGGTAATTACCGCATGATAAGCATATCCAAGTGATACAACTGATATCAGGAACACGATAACTGATACCCACGGATTCTTGATCTTGACATTCTCAGATTTTCTTCCATTCTGGAAAAGGTCAATGAGCTTACATTTGCTGATAATAAATGTGTTGAAGATTATAACCACCACATATATGATTGCAAAATACAGACAGGTCTTGGCAAATGCGCTGCCGGAGAATACAAAGCTGTATGATGACATATCTGCATCGAACATGTTTGCAACAAGTACACTTGTTATCTGTGAGATTCCTATTCCGGCAAGAAGTCCTACCACAAGTGATACAAGTCCGATGATAAGTGTCTCTATGAAAAGCATTGTGGACACCTTGCGTTTTCCCATTCCAAGGATGAGGTACAGACCAAATTCTTTGTTACGCCTCTTCATCAGGAAACGGCTTGCATATATGATGAGAAATCCGAGCACAAATGCGATGAACACACTGACACCCGCAATCATCTTGCTCATGAGCTGTACGACCTGTCTTGTATCAGCTGATATCTGGAGCATGGCGGTCTGGGTCTCTATGGCATTGAACACATAGAAGATTGCAACACCGAGTACCAGAGTGAAGAAATATATGGCATAGTCCTTTATACTCTTCTTCATATTTGATGCAGAAAGCTTAAAGAGCGTCATTCAGATCACCCCCAAGCAGTGTCACGACATCTATGATCTTATTGAAGAATTCTTTTCTGGTATCTCCGCCTCTTCTGAGCTCATGGAACACCTTGCCATCCTTGATGAAAAGGATCCTGCCTGCATAGCTGGCTGTAAATGAATCGTGTGTTACCATGAGTATCGTTGTCATGAGATCCTCATTCAGATGCTTAAATCTCTCAAGCAACAGCTTTGCCGACTTGGAATCGAGTGCTCCTGTAGGCTCATCTGCAAGCACAAGCTTTGGATCAGTGATGATGGCTCTCGCAGATGCGACTCTCTGTTTCTGACCGCCCGACATCTGATACGGATACTTCTTCAGAACACTCTCGATCTCAAGCTCCTTTGCAACAGCCCTGACCTTCGCATCTATCTGTTTTGCAGGCACATTCTGTATCGAAAGTGCCAGTGCGACATTCTCATACGCTGTGAGTGTATCGAGGAGATTGAAATCCTGGAATATAAATCCAAGCTCCTCTCTTCTGAACTCGTTAAGCTTGTTGCCCTTGAGTGTTGTGATATCCTTGCCGCCCACATAGATGTGGCCGCTGCTAACCTTATCTATAGTTGAAACGCAGTTGAGCAGTGTCGTCTTGCCGCTTCCCGATGCACCCATGATAGCAACGAACTCTCCTGCCTCCACAGCGAATGATATTCCATCTATGGCCTTTGTCATATTGGATTTGTTTCCATAATATTTCTCAATGTTGTCAATCTTTAATATTTTTTCCATTGAAATGCCTCCTCAAATGTTTGTTTATTACTGCTCTCACCATTGAACATATTTGCAGTTTACACATTTTGAAAGCAATTGTCCTTTTTTCATTATTACCTAACATTACAATTCTGTAACCTAGGGGACGCTCACCCGATCTGGTATCCCACTATCGAAAAACGCAATTTTTATATCATCCAATCTTGTATATATCATTATGTCCAAATACTATACTCACATCTGTGTATTCGTCCACCTTTGACGCTATATTCAGCTTATGTCCCAGCTGCCTGCACAGATTGTCTATTATATAAAGGCCCATACCTGTGGATTTCGCATGTTTCCGCCCATTTTCCCCGGTAAATGATTTCTTGCACACAAATGGAATATCAGACTGTGGTATACCTATTCCATTGTCCTTTATGTGCATAGCCTTGCCGTCACCCACTGCTTCAGCCCAGATCTCTATAGTCTTTTCCTGTCCTCGGTCTATATACTTGATGCTGTTGCTCACGATCTGATTTACCATAAACTCAAGCCACTTTGAATCCGTCACAACACATTCATCCACATCATGAACATTCAGCGATATATCACCATCAAGCAGCATATCCTTGTTCTTCAACGCCACTCTTCCGATGACACTCTTAAGATTTGTCTCAGCAAATCTGTAATCCGCCGCAGCATGCTCCGCCCTCACATAGTAGAGTACCTGATCCGCATACGCATCGAGCCTTGCAACCTGTTCCTCGTATTTCCTCGTGATCACATCCCTGTTGTTGTGGCACATGAGCACCAGACTGGCTATCGGAAGCTTGATCTCGTGAACCCAGATCTCTATAAAGTCCTTGAAATCCTCCACGCTGTCCCTGTACTTTCTCACATTCTCAGTCATGGATTTGTTGATGTCGTACATAGCTGAATACACCAGCTTGCCCTCGTAGAAGTCAGGCTCGTCCAAAGTGTCAAGTATGAGATACTTCTGATCCAGTTCATCCAGATGGCCAACCAGACTGTTGTAGAACCTATATTTCCTCAGATAATCGTAGGCGATAACCGAAACGACAAATATCACAGCCACTATGACGAACATAATCCTCATCTGTAACTGTGAGTGAAATGCCATCATGAGCAGATATGTGAATATCACAAATCCCGCATATCCCACAATTATTCCAAGTTTGTCCTTTATATACAAGCCAAATTTCATTTTACAAAATTACTCCAATCTTTTGTCACTGTAAATGATATACAATCCCACTTACCTGTCATACAAGTCGGTATCCCTGCTTCTTCCTGGTCTCTATGGCATCATCATATCCAAGATCTGCCAGTTTTCCTCTGAGCCTGCTGATGTTCACCGTAAGTGCATTGTCATTTACAAACTCGTCATTGTCCCATAGGTCTGTCATGATCTCATCCCTCGACACTATCTTTTCCCTGTTGGCAAGCAGCAGCTGGAATATGATCATCTCATTCTTGGTGAGAACCATCTCCAGATCACCTTTGCTGATTGTCCCCTTGCTGAAGTTGACCTCCGCATCTCTGTATGATGCCGTATTCTGGCTGCCCTCCATGCGCTTGAGCACCGCCGCTATCCTAAGCAGAAGTATCGTTGGATTGTATGGCTTTGTTATATAATCATCCGCGCCATAACTCATGGACAGCACCTCATCCATCTCGGAAGTCCTGCTTGTGACCATGATGATAGGCACTTCAGATTCCTTTCGTATCTCCTTCACAAGGTTTCTGCCGTTTATCCCCGGAATATTGATATCCATGAGCACCAGATTCGGCGCAGCTTTCAATATATCGTCCTTTGTATTGTCAAAGCTCTTAAGACTCTCAGCCTCATAGCCCTCATTCTCAAGTATCTGCACAAGCTCCTCACAGATGCTCTCGTCATCTTCTACAACAAATATCTTTTTCATCTTTATTTCTCCATTTTCTATTTCCCCATTTTAAGTGGCATGTCCACCAGCATCCTCGCCCTGTTGTAAACATTCAGCTTTGAACCGCTGGAATCCACATCACAGCTCACTATCATGCCCTGCGGCAGCTTCTTCTGAAGCGAAGGATACAAACCTCTTCCGCAGGTGTGATTAGGCATACAGCCAAATGGCTGAACCGCCAGAACCTTTGGACACTCATGGAGTATGTGTCCCGTTATCTCAGCGCCTATGAGCCAGCCATCTCCTGTTTTATAGCCCCAGCTCACATATCCATCAGCCTCATGCTTCATCGTGAAGAAATCCTCCATGGTATAGAATCCATATTTTCTAAGTGCCTCTATCATCGCTCTCTGCAGACTTCCGAAGAACTTCAACCCCGCCTTGTAAAGCAGAGATTCAAATGTCATATTGTCCGTGAGGTGTGAATCCATATAGTACATGGCATACCAAGAAAGCCCATTTGTGTGACTCTCACATCCATTTGACTCAAGGAACTTTATCATATCCCAGTTGCCCAAGTGACAGTATTTTATGTACAGCTCTCCTACTATCCCCACACGCTGTTTTCTCTTATCATGCAGCTTTATCCGCGAAAAATCCCTGGCAATCCTGACAAAGTTTCGTTTCATCCTGCCTAGTGTCAGATTCTTTCCCTCTTTCAGATCTCTGGACAGGATATCTATCCACTTCTGCCACATCCTTTGCGACTGCCCCTTTTTCACCTCATTGGGTCTTGTCTGATCGAGGAGTAACATGAGTATATCTCCGTAGAAAAGGCCGAACAGGGCTCTCCACACCATGAATGGCTGCACACGCATCTGGCAGTCCTTCTCCAGGCCCTTTACGTTCAGTGACAGGATCTTCGCCCTGCCAAATCCTGCCTTTCTTACTGACTCCTTTAACACATGTAAGTAGTTGGCTCCCCTGCAGGCATCCCCCGCCGTCGGCATGAGAAGTCTTGTCCGGCTGATATCATATTTGCCTGACTGCAGTGCATCTATCATCTGCCCGGCATTTAACACGATCGGATAACACATATCATTGTTCACATACTTAAGTCCCACATCCGTGATATGGCCCTCATTTGACAGTATGACCGGATGATAATCCTTTGAATAAAAGGCGTATTTTATCAGAGGGAAATGAGCATCCAGCATGGCTGGGATCAGCAGTATATATTTTTCATTCCATGCATCCTCGTCTATCTTATACATAATTTACTCCCCGTATACTTTGCAGTGATATAACGTGTTTGTAGCACTTTAATTATATATTATAACTTCTTTTGCATGCACCTAGCCACTGTTTACTGATTAATTTTGTTAAACTTATTTGATGATATAGCAAAGACACAGGTACTATATAAAATGTCACCAACCGTTACAACGGCTTAACATCTTATATAGCACCTGTGTCTCAACACAAATATTTTTATAGACTGCTAGAGCATAGACTAGGAATTGGACTATAGATGATTTTCCCGGTTCTTGTTCTTTAATTTATTCTCTAAATTTATTCCAGAATACCCTTTGCAAGTTTCTGCTCCTCATCAGTAGGCGGGTCGATTCCCTCAAGCTTGTATGGTATTCCAAGTCTCTCCCACTCAGTGATTCCGAGCTTGTGATATGGGAGTACCTCAACCTTATCAACAGTCTTGAGAGTGTCGATAAACTCCTTTGTCTTCTTCAGATCATCCTCATCAGTTGTGATGGTTGGTACCAGTACGTGTCTGATCCACATATGCTTACCCTGATCTGACAGATACTGTGCAAGATCAAGTATATTGCTGTTGGAGAATCCTGTGAGATCTCTATGCTTGTCATCATTGATCTGCTTGATATCGAGCAGGAACAGATCTGTGAGGTTCATCAGCTCATTGAACTTGGAGAAGAATGGCTCCTCCCTTGTAAATGGATTGCCTGCCGTATCTATTGTTGTATGAATACCTTCAGCCTTTGCTAGCTTGAAAAACTCGATTAGGAAATCCATCTGAAGCAGCGCCTCACCGCCGCTCACTGTTATACCACCGCCATTTTTCCAATATGGCTTATAGCGGAGCGCCTGCTTTAACAGATCCTCAGGAGTCCTCGCCTCGATCTTGACGCCTTTATCCTTCAGCAGCTTTGTATTCTCTTCTATCTTCTTCTCAAGTTCTTCCTTCTCAGCATCGCTTGTTTCATCTGAGTAAAGCTTACTATAGTCTGTCACAAGATTCCATGTCTCTGGGTTGTGACAATATTTACATCTCATCTTGCAGCCCTGTAAAAAAACTACAAATCTTATGCCTGGACCATCTACTGCTCCAAAGCTCTCTGTCGAATGGACATATCCTAAAACCTGTTTCTTTTCAGACATATTTCACCTCTAAGTTCTTCCTTTTAAAAAAAGTCCCGGAGAGGTTATCCCCGGGACCATGGTTTACTAATTACCTGTCAAAACATCTATGACAACTTTAAGAATTAAAGTGAGTCATGGAATGTTCTGTTGATAACGTCGAGCTGCTGCTCACGTGTAAGTGATATGAACTTAACAGCATATCCTGATACACGGATTGTGAAGTTAGCGTACTCTGGCTTATCTGGATTCTCCATAGCATCAAGGAGCTTATCCTTACCGAATACGTTTACGTTCAGATGATGAGCGCCCTGATCGAAGTATCCATCCATTGCGCTTACAAGCTTTGTAGCTCTCTCTTCCTCATCATGTCCAAGTGCTGATGGGTTCATTGTCTGTGTATTTGAGATACCATCCAGTGACCACTCATAAGGAATCTTTGCAACAGAGTTAAGTGATGCAAGAAGTCCTGATGTCTCAGCGCCGTAGCTTGGGTTAGCACCTGGTGCAAATGGTGTCCAAGCACGTCTTCCATCTGGAAGGTTACCTGTGTACTTACCATAAACTACGTTAGATGTGATTGTAAGGATAGATGTTGTAGGCTCTGAATTACGATATGTGTGTCTCTTCTTGATGTCTGTAAGGAACTCATGAAGAAGCCATACACCGATGTTATCAGCTCTGTCGTCATCGTTACCATACTTAGGGAACTCGCCTTCGATCTCGAAGTCCTCAGCAAGTCCTGTCTCTGCGTTACGGATAACCTTAACCTTAGCGTACTTGATTGCTGACAGTGAGTCGATTACGTGTGAGAATCCAGCGATACCTGTTGCAAATGTACGACGTACATCTGTATCGATAAGTGCCATCTCAGCTGACTCATAGTAGTACTTGTCATGCATGTACTGGATGAGGTTAAGAATATTTACATAAAGTCCTGCTAACCAGTCAAGCATCTTCTTGTACTTAGCAAGTACTTCATCATAGTCAAGGTACTCTGATGTGATAGGTGAGTACTCTGGACCTACCTGCATTGGCTTACCAGTCTTCTTGTCAAGGAACTTCTCATCCTTACCACCATTGATAGCGTAAAGAAGACACTTAGCAAGGTTTGCACGAGCTCCGAAGAACTGCATCTCCTTACCAGTCTGTGTAGCTGATACACAGCAGCAGATTGAGTAATCATCGCCCCAGATTGGCTTCATTACATCATCGTTCTCATACTGGATTGAGCTTGTTCTTACAGAAATCTTAGCAGCATACTTCTTGAATGTATCCTGAAGAGCTGATGAGTAAAGAACTGTAAGGTTTGGCTCTGGAGCTGGTCCCATGTTCTCAAGTGTATGAAGGAATCTGTAATCGTTCTTTGTAACCATTGAACGTCCGTCAACACCGATACCACCAACCTCAAGAGTAGCCCATACAGGATCTCCTGAGAACAGCTCGTTGTATGACTTAATTCTTGCGAACTTAACCATACGAAGCTTCATTGTGAAATGATCGATAAGCTCCTGAGCCTCAGCCTCTGTAAGCTTACCAGCCTTAATATCTCTCTCAATATAGATATCAAGGAATGTAGATACACGTCCAACTGACATAGCTGCACCGTTCTGAGTCTTGATAGCTGCAAGGTATCCGAAGTATAACCACTGAACAGCCTCTTTAGCGTTTGAAGCTGGCTTTGAAATATCATATCCGTATGACTGAGCCATAACCTTCATCTCTTTGAGACGCTTGATCTGCTCTGAAAGCTCTTCTCTCTGACGGATGACATCATCAAACATGTTGCCATCGCCACAGTTAGCCTTATCCTCTTCCTTCCAAGCGATAAGCTGATCAATACCATAAAGAGCAACTCTTCTGTAGTCACCTACGATACGTCCACGACCATATGTGTCAGGAAGTCCTGTTACGATATGTGTATGACGAGCTGCCATCATCTCTGGTGTGTAAGCATCAAATACTGCCTGGTTGTGTGTCTTGTGATACTCAGTGAAGATCTTGTGGAAGTTCTCGTTTGGAGTATATCCATACATCTGAAGAGCCTCCTCAGCCATCTTGATACCACCATAAGGCATAAATGCTCTCTTAAGTGGCTCATCTGTCTGAAGACCTACAACCTGCTCAAGATCCTTTGTCTCTGGATCAATGTAGCCTGGGCCATAAGATGTGATGCTTGATACAACATCAGCATCCTCCTTTAAAACTCCACCGTTATCTCTCTCAGCCTTCTGAAGTGCCTGAAGCTTATCCCAAAGCTTGTTAGTAGCATCTGTTGGGGCTGCAAGGAAACTCTCGTCTCCATCGTACTGTGTGTAGTTGTTCTGGATGAAGTCTCTTACATTACACTCTTCCTTCCAGAGTCTACCTGTGAATGATTCCCATTCCTGGTTCTGTAACATGATAAAATTTCTCCTTTCAGTGTTTTAATATGTGAAAATGTGACACACTATTTACTTATTATACAGAATAATCTTCTATAATTCAATAATGCTTATCACATTCCTTGCTTTTCATTTGTAAGTATATTATACTTTACTCATAAATTCGGTTGTTATAACCACGTAATAAAGATTTAAACAACTTTTTTTGAAAAAATATGAGAAAATATATGAACAATATATATTGTGTACGGATAAAGGATAATTTATTACACATACACAATATACTGTGTTTTGGGAAAATATACATTTTATAGTTGGCAGCCTGATCACACTCCTGCATCATGGCAACTTGTCACTATAATATACTACGCTGCAGACTACTGCTCTGCTTAGAAATAAATAATAAGATGGAGGTTATGTATGAAACTTAAAATCCCTCAATATCAATTGTCTGAAGTACTCAACATGATGGCTTTTAAAGGAATCTCGGAAGCCGATATTAAAACCATGATGGATCTCGGAATCCTGCGCGAACACTATTACAGATATAACTCCACTATATTCAAAGCCGGTGAGATAACCGAGGAGCTTGGAATTGTTATCAAAGGAAGAGTTATCGTTGAGAACGTGGACTACTGGGGCTCCAAGAGTGTCCTCTCTTCAGCCCTTCCGGGAAAGGTGTTTGGTGAGACCTATGCTCTGTCAGGTCATAAGCTCATGATCGACGCAAGAGCAACAGAGCCTACCATAGTATTTCTGCTCAACGCACAGGATATCATGTCCGGCAAATACAACAGTTATCCGTGGCATCTTCAGATGCTCAAGAATCTTCTCCTGCTGTCATCAAGAAGAAGCCTCACACTCTCTCTTCATATCTTCTATATAAAGCCAAAGAAGATACGCGAGCGTGTGAGCTATTATCTCTCAGGACTTGCCAGCTCCCTTGGCACAACTGAGTTCGATATCCCGTTTAACAGGGAACAGTTTGCCGACTATCTGAATGTCGACAGAACCGCGCTGTCAAAGGAACTGTCCAACATGCAGAGTGAGGGACTTATAGAGTTCAAAAAGAATCATTTCAAGCTGTTGGAGCTTGACCACGAGGAATTGACGTAATACTACTATTCTGAATCCAGTACAAGTCTATCTTATAGTTACCGGGTGCGGAATTGTAAAATGCCAGCACCCGGTAACTGAGATTATATCTAAGGGAGTCACGAATTCAAAATCTCCATAAATTCCTCGCCAGTTATCGTCTCCTTCTGATACAGATAATTGGAAAGCTCATCAAGCTTCACTCTGTTCTCGAGGATAATGGTTGCCGCCTTCTCATGCTGCTTTCTTATAAGCTCCACAACCTTTTTGTCTATGAGTGTCTGCGTCTCTGCCGAGCACGAAAGTGATGAATCACCGCCAAGGTATTTATTGGTCTCTACCTCCATGGCTACCATATCAAACTCTTTGCTCATTCCGTATTTGGTGATCATAGCTCTTGCTAGCTTTGTTGCCTGTTCTATATCGTTGGATGCTCCGGTTGTAATAGATCCAAATACTATCTCCTCCGCAGCTCTTCCACCTGTGAGTGTCGCTATCTTATTCTCAATCTCTTCCTTGGTCATAAGATAGTGATTACCCTCATCCACCTGCATGGTGTAACCAAGGGCTCCTGAAGTTCTAGGAACTATGGTTATCTTCTGGACTGGCGCCGAATCAGTCTGCTTGGCAGCTACAAGCGCATGTCCAATCTCATGATATGATACGACAAGCTTCTCCTTGTCTGTAAGTATCGCATTCTTTCTCTGATAACCTGCTATTACGACCTCTATGCTCTCTTCCATATCGGCCTGTGTCACAAAGCCTCTGCCGGCTCTGACGGCTCTGAGTGCTGCCTCATTTACAATATTTGCAAGCTCGGCGCCGGATGCTCCTGATGCCATTCTGGCTATCTTATTAAAGTCTACATTGTCTCCTATCTTGACCTTCTTGGCATGAACCTTGAGTATATCCTCACGTCCCTTGAGATCTGGCAATTCAACAGGTACTCGTCTGTCAAATCTTCCCGGTCTGAGCAGTGCAGGATCAAGTGAATCAGGTCTGTTGGTTGCTGCAAGGATGATGACACCATTGTTGCCCTCGAATCCATCCATCTCGGTGAGGAGCTGGTTAAGTGTCTGCTCACGCTCGTCATTGCCGCCTATCTGTCCGTCTCTCTTCTTACCTATGGCATCTATCTCATCGATGAACACTATACATGGAGCCTTCTCCTTTGCCTGCGAAAACAGATCCCTGACCTTTGAAGCACCCATACCTACGAACATCTCAACGAACTCTGAACCGGACATTGAGAAGAATGGTACATTTGCCTCTCCGGCTACAGCCTTGGCAAGCATGGTCTTACCTGTTCCCGGAGGACCTACAAGAAGAATACCCTTCGGCATGGAAGCGCCGATCTCCTTGTACTTGTCTGGATTGTGCAGGTACTCAACGATCTCTGTCAGATTCTCCTTTGCCTCATCCTCTCCGGCGACATCTGTAAACTTTATTCCCTCTGTGGAATTAACATATATCTTTGCATTACTCTTGCCCATTCCAAACATCATGGAATTCTTGCCGCCTCCGGCATGCTTCATCATCTGATTGGCAAGCATTCTTCCAAGTAATGTAAATATAAGTATCGGTATGATCCAGCTGAGTATAAAGCTGAGTATCGGTGATGTCTGCTTGATCTCCTGACCTGAGAACTTGGCTCCCGACTTGTAAAGTCTCTCGGTTAAGTTCTCATCACTCACCATAGCAGTCTTGTACACCTTCTTGTCATCCTTGCCTGTGAAATAGATGACATTTGACTGGGTCTCAATATCTACCTCGTCGATCTTCTTGTCCTCTGTCATGGATATGAATGTACCGTAATCCACATCCTCTATACTTCTCTCAGTAAACCAGGGAACAACTATAATATTAAGAAGCATGATTACTGCGAGCACGATCAGATAATAAAATATCAGCGGCTTTTTTGGCTGTTTTACTTCCTTCATATAAAAATCCTCCTTGTAATATTTTTTAGGATATATATGTCTGACACAATACAAAAAACGCCATTATCATATATATTATTCTAACCTTATATCACAAGGAGGATTTATTCAATTAATTATTTCTAAAATTTGTATAACTCTTTTGAAAATATAGACAAAATTATAAACATTGCTTACAGTACAGCCATGTGGGCAGCTTCGGGCTGATCAGTCAGCACCTCCATTAACCATTCTCATGGATTTCAGCATCATATTCTGATGCCTAAAGAACAATTATTATATATCTAATATCTATTCAACACATGTATAAGTTAACCTGTACCCATTATCTATTAACCGGTGACTATTAACAGTTCAAGCCCGCCTTCCTTAAAGAAGAAAAACATTTGGGTTCTTGTACAGGGATCGAACCTGTATTCATGCTGTTGCAGAGCATTGTCTTACCATTTGACCAACAAGATAATTTTGGCGCGATTAGAGGGAGTCGAACCCTCGCGGCAAATATTTTTTGCCCTATGGCTGTTTAGCCATTCCCTTAAACCACTTGGGTATAAACGCTTAAGTACACACTTATCGCCGTGTGCTGCGGACTGAATAGAAGCTATTCGTACTGTAAGCAATATTTATAAAAAATTTACATGTCTGTTCTGAAATATCAGAACTCTACATATGTAGTTGCATTCGATATTCTTATAGCGCTCTCAAGATTAGCTTTAAGCTCATCCTGTCTGCCCTGTAAGTCTCCAACAACCTTTTCAGCGTCAATTGGATCCACCATGCTGTATACAAGATTATCGCAGTAGGCAGCTATGCTTTTCAGACTATCGTCGCTGAGGACCTTCTTATCACTTGAAGCAAGCGCTGTACTCATGGCCTCCTTCTGTCTGTCGGCATTCTCCTGTGACTTATTAATAGCCATCTTGGCCTTGGTGAAATCGTTATTTATCTTTCTGATAAGAGCGTCATCAAAGTTAGTATTTGAGAAGCTTCTTCCAAGTAAAGTCTTTCTGAGGTTGATTGCTGCTGCCCTCGTCATGGTCACCCCTGCCACCTCTATATCCGTAGTGGCATTTGCAAGCAGGATCGCCGCATCAAGCCTGTTGTATCTGCTTATGAGATCTCTTATACTCTGAAGATCCGCCCTCGCCTCGTCATCAAACTCCTGCACGCTCTTCTTACCACCGATAACGACATCATCTGATGTCTTTTTCACCGCCACAAAACTGGCTCTGTCTATGGCATCATTGATCTTCTTTATCAGAAGGTCTCTCTCATCCAAAGCTCTTGTCACTATCATTTTCTCCATAATATTCATATCCTCCTTTTTAAATAATATCTGGATCTCTCTACTGAATTAGTTTCCTACCACAGGCTCCATATCATAATATATAAGTCTATGCTTCATATCCACATGCATATCCTCGTGATAATGTCCGAAGTACCACATGGAATATTCAAGTTTTCCTTCAAGTTCTTCAAAGAAATCCGTCAGTATATTCTGAGCGTACAATTCATGCAGGCGTCCCTGCATCCTCTTTATATCTTCAAGCTTCAGCTGTATAGTGTTTGATGCGCAGTGGGTTATGACATAGTCGACCTTGTAATCACAGCTCTCAAGATTTACCCTTGCTTCCTCTATCTCTGTATCTGTCGGAAGCTCCTGTTTCCACCATGATGTGTTCAATATTCTGAACGGTCTGCCACTCCCCATTGCCAACTTATATTTATGCTCGAACAAAGGATCATCCTTATCAAGCACGCCACCGCTTATATCGTGGCTCTGTGCTCCTCCGAACGTAAAATATCTTTTTCCTTCTATATCGAATACCTGTCCGCGCTCAAGAAGTATCACCTTATCACGGACTATATGCCGCACTTTGCCACCATGCCACTTCTCCACCGGGTATTCATCTATCATATTGTAATTCTCATGATTTCCCTGAACCCATAGAAGTGTAAATGACTGCTTTGCGAAGAATTCACAGTCCTGTTCAAAGGACTCTCCTTTTGCCCAGAGCAAACCAAGATCCCCGCATACGATCACTGTATCATTTTCAGTTAGATCCGGGCAGCAGGAAAATCCTCCTGACATAAATCTCCCAAACCTCCCGTGACAGTCGCCTGTAATATAAATCATTTCAAAATCACTCCTTTATTTAATTGCCTTGTAATCCGGCTCATCCGGCAGACTTGTGTTTACCTTTTCATACTCAAGTCTTCTCTCGTACCAGTTTGTTTTTTACAACGAACTTAATACGCTATTAAACACTCTGTAATTGGAATCATCGCTTGGTCTGCAGTATACAGCAAACTCGATATTCTTAAATGCGTACATATAATCCCTCACCACATTTGCCGCTACGGTTGCCACGACCTGCGGTTCATTACAAAATGCTCCGCAACCAAACGCCCCGAGTATTACTGTGTCTGCATGATTCATAACCGCACTGTCAAGTATCCTTCTGAGTCTTTTCTCATGGATGACCTGAAGTTCTCTATTGCTCAATGTCACCGCACATGTGCCATCCCCGGAATTATACTTATTACTTGGAGTTTCCCTGAGATTTGGTGCCGCACATGTGATCACGTCAACCTTATACCAATCATCACGCTCCATGAGCTCCGGCGAATCAGTGTCCGTCTTGAATACCACGATATCCGGTGTGTATATGATGTCGTCGTTATGTATCGGATCATGCGCTGCCCTGTGCGGTGTGTAGAACATTCCCCACATATCAGGGGTGTTCAGGCAGAAATACAGATTGGAACATCTGCAGAGACATTCCTCCTGAGCACCCGCACCATTTACAACTCCGCCACCCGGATTGGATGCAGATGCAAAGTTATGCACAGCAACATGATTTCCTTTATAGGCCATTGCTGCCTCATAGGTTCTCTTCTTTGAGATAACCACATTTGCCCTTTTCCTGTAAATATTCAGTTCAGGCGTTGGTATATCCTCAGCATCTGCTATAAAGCGCTGATTTGCAACTGACACCTTTGTGACATCTGAAAGCTCTGCGTCCGTCTTGCACATACGCTCTGTATCCTTAAATATGTTCCTGTTCATCTCTCTGCGATCCATCTTATTTACACTCCTTTTACTGCTCTCCAATATATATAAGGCGGTCTACATACTCTCTTTCCTCGCCTTTGAATATCGGTATATCGTTGTCTATCACCCAGCCTCTGGAATTTTCGGTTCTGCTGCCATCTGTACGTGACGGATCTTCATCTGCCTGTCCCCTGATGCAGCAGCTTCCTCTCTTACACGCCACCGGAAAGTCGTTCCAGTTTATATTCTTCTCAAGCATCAGCATATCCTGTATATCACTGGTGGACTTGCCATGCATCTGCTTCTGTGAGAAATTGGCATGACCAACCATCTGTATCGAATTGCGGGATGCATCGAGCTGCCTCCAATATACAAGATTCGTCACCTCTTCTTTTGGTATATTGAAGCATCTTGAATCAAACATCGCCCCGGTCTCACAGGCCTTATCAAGGACCTTGATATATTTTGGATCCTCTGTACCCTCTTCTTTTAACTCCTGCACCAGTCTGGCAAATACCTGATTGAACCTCATCGTGGCCATGGAGGCGGATACGGAGCAAAGCTTCTGTACCTCGTAGTCAAACCACGCCGAGGAGTTGATTTTTTCATAATCCACAAGTATAAGTGTGATCTCATCCGACTGGGTATATCCAAGCACACACCCTTGGATGTTCTCACACAGATACTTCATGGTCTCCTGCATCGCTCTCATGAGAACCGCATCAAACGGTCTCTTAAAATGCCTTGTATATGTGTGAAATGCCTTGCCATCTATTCGTATCGCAACAGGACAACGCCTCATAAGCTTTGTCTTCGGTATCTGCTCATAGAAATCCTTCATTCTGACGCCTATATCATCTCGAAGCCTTGCCACACTGCCACTTCCTTTCTTTCAAATCTTTCATATATTTCAAGTCGTTCATATCTTTCAAATCTTCCGCATATTCATTTATTGATATGCCCTAGTTTATATCACATCCGGCTGATTGGCTATAAACCCGTAGTTTAAAAATCTAAGTGTTCCTCTTTACGCTTATAGCCGTGTATCAAAGCTCCCATTCTTTTCTGAATATCTCTATCCCAACCTTCATACACATCTTTCCGGCATAGTTTCCCGCCTTCTGAATGATTTCGGGTTCTTCTTTCAGGCAGTCTTCATAAATTCTCTTTGGAAGATTCTTATAAATAATCTGCAAATCCTTCCTCTCGATTATTTCAGGCATTATTCCTTCATCCACAAGCTTATTTACTATTTTCCGCACTCTGGCCTCTGTGACGATCGTTCGGACATATCTTTCTGCCTCATCCATGTCTGCTTTTTTCTGTGAATCATCCCTTTTCCTCATATTCTGCCTGCGGTTATCCACCTTTATCTCATAAAATTCCGGATTTACATACTTCAAAACATGTGGCTCACGCCCCTCCAAAAGAGCTGTCTGATCCTTTATGACAATTCCCTCCTGCTTTTTTCCATAGGCGGGATCATTTGCAAACTGTTTACAGTGATCCCAGCTTACAAATTTCCCATAATAGAGTTCATGTACATATGGAATGCCACATTCATCTGCAATAGATTTCACAGAATCCTGAGGCAGCCACTGATCAGCATCTCCATCGAATATGCTGAACAGATAAAATTTATCGTAGTTATCTTTTTCATAAATCACCGTATGTTTAACAAGCCACTCTCCGAAAAATATGTAATTCGGATATCTGGCAAATGGTTCCTTGTCCATTTGCTGAACGTATTCCCAGAAACCTCTTAAGTTCTGTTCCTTACTCAGCTCATTATTACGGCTGAACGCTCTGAGGACATCCTCTTTTTCATCGTACCGTATACTTGAATTGGCCCCATCCATTTTCTCCGTGATACTGATGATATCTCCAACCTGAAATGCCCCTGTGTTTACCGGGAGTGTGATGTCATCGAGCACTGTTTCTCTTTCCCTTACCACCTGGATATCTATATATTTCTTCACAATCAACCTCCAAATTTTTGACATTTAACAGATCTGCTTGCAACGCATTATAGCTAGTGTTTCTGCCGTTTTCAACGCATTTCAAGCAACTTCTGCATTTTCAGCCAAACGCTGATTTTCGGCCATTTCGGGGTGTTTTCAGGGGTAAAAAAATTTGTTACCCCTGCACAAAACTTAAGCTAGAACATAAGATAAATTTCTACCCCATAGACAAAAAAATTGTAGAACATAAGATAACCGATTTTACCCCATGCACAAAAAAAGACAAGAAAACGACATGCCCGAAGCTTCCCAGCCACATAACAAATTGTTTCCCCAAGGTTGAGATTTTTTAACAAATGTGATATGTTTAAAAATTGCGTATAAAAAATCCCTGCCGTATCATATTTGATATGTACCCTCTTTACTGGACAACCAGTAAGGAGGGTCTTTTTATGCAT
>OIXQ01000388.1_pt1 | contig 20869 bp, 14 predicted proteins | sample 1587791 | NCBI WGS metagenome assembly OIXQ01 (sample SAMN03283273) | human gut metagenome | biome: human-associated habitat; material: feces | host: Homo sapiens | place: Peru | collected 2012
AAGGCTGTTTTATAAAACCGAAAAAAGCCTGGAGGCTTCTGAAGACAGCGGATGAGGGGAATGTAACTGCATATATATTCGGGGTCAGTGGTTCGGGTAAAACCACATTGGTCAGTAAATATCTTGGAAGCCGGAAGTATATTTTGGTTGATGCCGGAAATGTGAATTGCGATGATCTGGATATAAAACAGAGTGCTGTAAGAAAGATAGTTGTGGTTGACAATCTGCATGAGTTGTCCTGGGGAGATATGGATTATGAGAGGTCTATGATAATTGACCTCATAAAGAGAGAAGATGTGTGGGTTATTCTGATTGGAAGATGCCCGGTACCTCCATGGCTTTCTGCGTTCAGATTTCAGGAAGGCTTTTATGTGGTGGATGGAAAGCTTCTTTTATTTGGGCTTGATGACGTAGAAAAATATGTGGAATGTGCTGGTATTAAGCTGACTGATGAACAAACGGTAAGGATGTTTCAGGAGACGATAGGTTTGCCGTTCGCGTTGGAGATGTGTAATGGAATATATAAAGAAGTTGGATATGATGGGGAATTGACAAGCGGGCAATATGATGGATTTGCAAGGCGTGTTGTGGAGGAGATGTGTAATTATCTGGAGTATCATGTGTATGACAACTGGGATATAGAGATGCAGGAATTTCTGATGGAGATATCTGTGGTGGATGATTTTACCACTAAGCAGGCTGAGATGATTACAGGGCGTAGTGATAGTGGAGTGCTGATAGAGCGTGCAAAATGGCTGGGTAATTTCATGACCAGCAGAGTAGGCGGTGAAGGTGAAACTATATATCAACTACAGCTTCATATGAGAATATCCATGAGGCGCAGGCTTGCGAGAAAGTATGACAAGGAGAGAGTACGTGATCTGTATGAGAATGCCGGACTGTATTACAGGCTGAAAGGAGATATCAAACTGGCGCTTGATATGTTCGAGAAAGCTGAGGCAACTGAGCGTATAGTGTCGATTCTTGTGGACAATGCGAGACGGGCGCCGAATATAGGGTATTATTATGAGCTGAAGAATTATTATCTGGCACTGCCGGAAAGCGCAGTTTTGAGGAATCCGGAGCTTATGAGCGGCATGAGTATGCTGCAGTCACTGCTGCTTGATCCGGAAGAGAGTGAGAGATGGTATAGTGAACTGAAGAAGTACACAGATATGAGTCAGGGAAGTGAAAAGAAAAATGCAAAGAGCCTGTTGTTATATCTGGATATAGCCCTGCCTCACAGGGGAAGCGTGGATGTCCTCCGAATAATGAAAGCCGCGTATTTGATGATGTTCAATAAGGAGATAAGGCTGCCGGAGTTTTCGGTTACATCCAACTTGCCATCACAGATGAATGGCGGAAAGGATTTCTGTGAGTGGAGTAAAAAGGACCGGGAGCTTGCGGCTAATGTAGGAAAGATTGTGGAATTTGTTCTTGGCAGATATGGAAAAGGATTGGTGAACATAGCACTCGCTGAAAGTTTCCTGGAAAAAGGCGGCGATAATTACGAAATCGCAACGCTGGCGGCTAAGGGCCGAATGCAGGCCGAGGCCGGAGGAAAACTGGAGCAGTGTTTTGTAGCTGATGGTATACAGATATGGCTTCATCTGCAAAACGGAAAACCGCAGGAAGCTGAAGAGATATTGGATGGAATAGAGAAAAAAGCTGAAAATGAATTTGGGCAGAATCTTATTCCTAACATAAAAGCTTTTAAGGCCAGATGCAGCCTTTACAGAGGCGACAGGGTGGCACTTGCGGAGTGGATGAAACTGATTCCGGACGAGAATGAAGAGTTTCGTATTTACGACAGATTTATATATCTGACAAAGGTGCGCTTGTATCTTCAGAACGGACGGGAATCACAGGCGTTCTGCCTTCTTGAGAAATTGAAATATTATGCATCGGTCATGAAGAGAACCTACGTATCGATAGAATGTGATGTTCTCATGGCAATTACAAAGAATCGGATGAATACTGAGGACTGGAAAGAAGATTTGAAGCGTGCCCTTGATAAAGCGATGGAATATCATTTTGTCCGTATCATATCCAGAGAGGGGGCGGCTGTGTATCCGTTGCTCAAATCTTGTGGTTGGGATGAGGCTGATGCAGCGGATGAAAAGAGTGCTCATGGGAGAAAAGAATTTTACAAGACTGTCATGAAAGAGACTGAGAAGATGAAACGCTTTTATCCGGGATATCTGAAAGCCGGAGAGGATGATGTCCAGCTCGGCGATACGGCGGTAAGTATTTTGAAACTTCAGGCGGAAGGAATGTCCAGACAGCAGATAGCAGATCACATGAGTATGACAGTTGCAAATGTAAAGTATCATTTGACACAGGCGTATAGGAAACTGGGAGTGACTGATAAGGCCGGGGCAGTCAGAGAAGCCACAAGCAGGGGAATATTGTAGATGGATATTGCAGAAGAGACTGGGAATTGAATTGCTTAGTTTGATTCCCGGTTTTTGTATAATTATCCTGCTGATCTATAGTGTCAGCAGAGTGTGGGGTGAAATATATGGAAAATGAAGATAGAGAAGAAAAGCGTGTCTCTCTGGCGGAGAAGATAGGTGGAATTATATTTGGTATATGGTTTGTTTTCAGTATCATAGCAGGATTTATCGCAAGTGAGATTGGTATAGATGCGATACTGTTTGTGGTGGGACAATTCTTTTTGGGTATAGTTATTGTCATGGCCATTAAAACCTTTATATCAGATATCAGAAAAAGGCACCGTGTAAGTGTCATGGGCATAGTGTTTATATCGGTGTTCGCAAGTGATGCGGCTGTGCTGATATTGGCGGCATGCGCGGTGAGAGACGGTTCTATTTCTGAGATAGTGGCAGCACTCCCGGAAAAAATATTTGGAAGAGAGAACTGCAATGTGGGAATATTCTATGGTGATGTATTTGCGGTGATTTTCTTTGTAGTGAGTGCTATAGCACTTGTATCTGTGATATGCAGGAGGAAATCTCTTGAGCGGAGATGTTCATTTATGGTGAAGGCAGTCTGCTCAGATATGCGTGCGGATATGAGGCAGAATGTGAGAGTCGGCAGAGGGTATCCTGAAGCTGGCGTATTTGAATTTACTTATAAGGATCGGATGTATAAGGTGTGCGAGCAGACCCATGTGGCTGGACTGGGTGTGAGCAGAGGAGATGTGGTATATCTCCAGATAAATCCATATGATCCATATGAATTTTATCTGGAGAATACCGGTATATTCAGCAGGCAGGCGACTCTGTCTGTGGCTTTCCTCATGGCTGTCTCTGGTGTGATGGCTGCCGTTTTATTCGTTATGATATAGATTGATGTTATCTAAAGCTCTTCAGCCAGTTTACAAGAGAGTCATGCCAGATGTTGTCGGTGACAGTTTTCTTCATCTGGGCATCTACAGGGCCGTTGCCTGCAAGTTTTGCAAGAACCGCTGCCTGAAGCTCAGGGACTGTCATGGACTCAGGTGACTTGCTCCAGTCGACCGTGATGGTGGCTGGATCCACTGGGGTGTCGGAATCCTTTTGACTGTCATTGACTGCCTCAGCTTCGGCCTTTGCGGAATCTTTGGCTTTAGCCTTAGTTGCTGTTTCGTTGCTTGCCTTGACTTCTGATTTACTCTTGTCCGTTTTTTCAGAGTTTGTCTTGATCTCGGACTTAGAGGTGGCGTCTGCCTTGCCGTCTGATTTAACATCGATGTTAGCGGCAACGATGTCTTTATTTTCAACATTTGACTTGCATTCAGACTTAGTGTCGGCGGTCACCTCGGCCTTTGACTTTGCCTCGATCTTAACCGGCTTCACATTCAGATCTGTTCCCTCTGGTACCCAGACCTCTCCACTGTTTGCCGGTTGGGTGATGTTTATATGTCCATCCTGGACAGAGACTTTCTCACCTGACAGAGAGCCGACATATGCTGTGCAGTTTCCTGCTGCAAGGTGCATTCCGGCTGGGGCATCGTCGTTGTTCACAGACACGATGACACGGGTTCCATCAAGATCTCTTGCATATGCGAACTGTCTGTTGGTGAGCATCAGCTCATCGTAGCTGCCATATGACAGTGCAGGAACGGCCTGACGTACCTTGCCGAGTGCGGCGATGAGTGCTGTACAAGGATTAGTTTTTACTGAATCCTTGTAATCTTCTATATTGAGAGCTGGTCTTAAGCTGTCGTCCGAGCCATATTCCTTGCGTCCCTCAATACCAAATTCTGAACCGTAGTATATGCTAGGCACACCCGGAAGAGTGTAGAGCAATACATGTACAGGTGCAAAATGTGCCTTATTGGTGAGCTTTGTATAGATACGCTCCACATCATGGTTGTCTACGAAGTTGTAGAGCTTTAATGTGCCCATGTTCTGGAGACGTCTTACAGTGTGCGCAATTTCAAAATAGTTGTGGTCATTGTGACCGCTGTACAGAGCCTTGTGAAGTGTGTAGTTGGTGACGCTGTGAAGAGTCTCGCCGTTTACCCAACGGCTGTAGTCGCCGTGGATGACCTCGCCCATGAGCCAGAAATCCGGCTTCACTTCATTTGCTGTGCGGCGCAGTGCCTTCATGAAATCAAAATCAAGGACGTCTGCCGCGTCAAGTCTGATTCCGTCCACATCGAACTCACTCACCCAGAAACGGATTACATCGCATATATAGTCAACGACAGCAGGATTCTTCTGATTCAACTTGACGAGAAGGTTGTAGCCTCCCCAGTTGTCGTAAGAGAAACCGTCGTTGTACTCGTTGTTGCCCCAGAAATTCACGTTGCAGTACCAGTCCTTGTACTGTGAATTCTCTCTGTTTGCCTGGATGTCCTTGAACGCGAAGAAATCGCGGCCTGTGTGGTTGAACACTCCGTCAAAGATGACCTTTATGCCCTGCTCATGGCAGTAAGCCACAAATGCAGTCAGGTCTTCATTTGTTCCGAGACGGGAGTCGAGCTTCTTGTAATCTGTAGTTTCGTAGCCGTGTCCAACGGACTCGAAGAGTGGTCCGATGTACAGCGCTGATCCGCCGATCTCCTTTATATGATCCACCCATGGAAGCAGGGTGTTTAAGCGGTGAACAGGCTCACCGTAGTCGTTCTGTTTAGGGGCTCCCGCAAGTCCCAGTGGATAAATGTGATAAAAAACTGCCTCATCATACCATGCCATAGTTATCCCTCCATATTTTAGGTGCTGTCAAATACAAAGCACCCGATATTATTTGATATACGCTGTGAGCTGCAAGTGTTATCAGAAGCTGCCCACAACGTTTATATTATACTAAAAAAATTAGAAAAATGCGACAAAAAGTCATGTATGTATTGCACGAACTATGGTAGAATCATTTCTGTTGAAATGGACAAAAAAATACAGGAAAGAAAATGAGTAAAGAACAAGCTAAAAGGACTTGGATTCACCCAGGTGCCAAAGCTATTTGCAATCTTCCCTAAGATCGTGCAGACGGTATTTGCTGAGAACTGTGTGGCTGTTGTATTCATAATTGCAATCATTCTGAATCTTGTGCTTCCTAAGAACATGGATGCCCACGAGGCCCCAAAGACTGAGGATGCAGAATAAAAACCTTTCATAAGGTGTAAGTGTTAATCACAGCGTCGTTCTGATATTATGATATCAGAGCGGCGCTGTTTTTGCTTTTTCAAAATAGGTCAAAAGGGGTCAGGTACCTCCGTCCCCAAATAAAAATAAAGAAAGGTGAACAATATGGATAGTTTATTAAAGATAGAATCACTGAAGAAATACTATGGCAAAAAGCCAAACCAGACTAAGGCTTTGGACGGCATATCATTTCAGGTCATGCCGGGGGAGTTCCTTGGCATCATGGGTAGCAGTGGATCGGGAAAGTCCACACTGCTGAACTGTATCGCAACGGTCATAAAGCCTGACAGCGGAACCATAGAGCTCCAGGGCAAAGAGATACAGGCGCTTAAAGGTGTGAAGCTTGCGCAGTACAGAGGCAGGGAGATAGGTTATCTGTTCCAGAACTTTGAACTTCTGGACAATCTAACAGGCAGAGAGAACATTATGGTTCCGTTGTCAATACACGGTGTATCCGAGGATGAGAGCAGAAGCAGACTGGAAAAGCTCTCATCATATCTGGAGATAAATGATGTGCTTGACAAATTCCCATCACAGATGTCCGGGGGACAGAGACAGAGAGTTGCGGCTGCCAGGGCGCTTATATTAAATCCGGGGATCATTCTTGCGGATGAGCCGACAGGAGCACTTGACTCCCGGAATGCAAAGGCGCTCATGGAGAAATTGTCGGGACTTAACAGGGATGACAACACCACAATACTCATGGTGACACACGACTCAAATGCGGCAAGCTTCTGCAAGAGGATACTCTTCATACAGGATGGCAGGATATTCCATGAGCTCAGACGGGATATGGAGAGAGAGTCACAGCAGGAGTTTTATGAGAGGATACTCAAGCTGATGGCGCAGATGGGAGGAGGCAGCGCAAATGTTCTTTAAACTCGCAATGAGGAACAGCCGGAGAAGCAGAAAAGAGAATGGTCTGTTCTTTGCGTCACTGGTTGTATCCATAGTGGCATTTTACATCATACTGGCGCTGTCACATCAGGACGTTATGATATTCCTGAAAAGCCTTGAGAGCGATGCGGTGAACAGACTTCTCCAGATAGCGGCAGTCTTTTACGTGTTCTCACTGGTCATGCTATTCTTTCTTATATATTATGCGAGCAAATACCAGCTCGAACGGCGAAGGCATGAACTTGGAATGTATATAATGATGGGAATGAGGAGATCGAAGCTCTTTGCTCTGCTTATGGCGGAGGATCTGGGCAGCAGTGCACTGGCCCTGCTCATCGGACTTCCGATAGCGATCCTTGTGTCTGAGGTTGTGAGCCTTCTCACAGCCAGACTGGTTGGCCTTGGCATTATAGGTCATCACGTATCATTTTCACTTCAGGCCGTGATATTGACAATGGTTGGATTTGTCCTGATAAAGCTTGCGGCATTTGTCATATTGAGTGGCAAGCTTGCAAGAAAGCAGATAGGAGAGCTTCTTGTGGATGTTCCGGAGACAGAGAAGAAACAGCTTCCGGCTCCGGTTTATGGGGTGAGTGCAGTCCTCGGGCTTGCGGCAATTATCGCTGCATACTACCAGGGAATCAGCGGATATTCATGGATCAGTGTAAAATACATGGCGGTCACCATAACACTGGGATTTGTTGGCATGTTCCTGTTGTTTTTCGGTCTCAGGATATTTATGGATATCCTTGCCAGGCGCACAAATGGCTCAAAGCCACTTGCAGTGTTTGGTTTCAGACAGATACATGAAAATGTAGTTACAAAATCTGGAACACTCGCAATAAGTTCTATCCTGATACTCGGCGCCCTGTGCTGCTGCGGTGCGGGTGTTGGCATATGCATATCCAGACAGAATATGGATCATGTGCTTGACTATACATTTGCCTCATATGGTGATGACGCCGAGGCGGACAGCAGGAATATCCGCGCGAAGCTGGAGGAAGCTGGCGTATTGGGCGATTTTTCGGACGTATTAGATATGAAACTTGGCTATATAAAGATGGGCGAAAATGAGTCCTATGATGATGCAGTGAATGTGGATGCGGTCATATCCGCACTTGAAGAGCTCGATGCTTCAGAGGACAGGGATGTGCTTATAAACAACATGTCCTATATGACATATCCTTATCTGATACAGCAGAGTGCGTACAACAAGGTGCTTGAGGCTGCGGGAAAGAAGCCTCTGGAACTCGGAGAAAATGAGGTGGCACTCTACACGGATTTCTACACTGACTACCGTGGCGGGCTGCTGAACAAGGTACTGGCAGAGAAGCCGGAGGTAGATATAAGAGGAGATAAGTATCATATGACCGGAGAGGTCCAGACCACGAAGATCGTGACAGATTCATCGATAACACTGTCGTTCGGACTTATCGTGGACGATGACACATTTGCCAGACTGACAAATGACAATTACGAGTTATATGTAAATGCCGTTCTCAGAAAGGATATCGTTGATGACAAGGGACTGATGAAGGCCATAATGGATGAAAATGAGAAGCTAGACGGTATAGATTTTGAGAGTATAAATGCTGACTGCGAGAGTTATCTGCAGAACATAGGAAGAAATATGTTCTATACTGTGGCAGCCGGATACATAACGCTTTATCTGGCGGTGGTGTTCCTCATAATCGCAAATACCATAATCGGCGTTCAGTTCCTCATGGGACAGAGAAAGTCCGGCAGAAGGTACAGGACCCTTGTGAAGCTTGGCGCGACATACGAAATGCTCTGCAGCTCTGCGAACAGACAGGTGGGCTGGTACTTCGGGATCCCAGTAGCAGTGGCTGCGGTCAGCAGTATATTCGGAGTGCGGGCTCTGCTCACGGGAATACTCTCAGAATTCATGCGCGGCAGTGTGAAGCAGATACTTATCATAGCTGCTGTTATGATAATTCTGCTGTGTGTGGTAGAATGTATCTATATGACGGCGGTTAAACGATCAAGCAACAGATATCTCATGGCGATGATGACACCGGAAAGGGTTGAGTAAACGGTGAAGTGTGTGATGGTGGTTGAGGACGATGTCCTCATGTGTGATGAACTTCTGGATATGCTGACAAAGGCAGGATACAGGGCAGTTAAGCCAGATGGATTTGACAATATAATAGAACAGATACTGGACATGGCTCCGGATATTCTTCTGCTGGATATCAATCTTCCGGGCAGGAGCGGCTTTGACATATGCCGGGAGATCAAGAGGCGGAGCTCTGTCCCTGTGCTGGTTCTCACATCGAGGGACCAGCTAAAGGACGAGCTCCATGCGCTGGAGCTGGGTGCTGATGAATTCCTCACGAAGCCATGCCGCCGTGAGCGGCTTCTGGCCCGGGTGGCAAATGTGCTCAAGAGGTACGAGGGCAGACAGAACCTGATCGAAGGAGAAGGATTTCTTCTGGACACTCAGACATACACTCTGTATATAGATGGGAGATCTGCGGTGCTTCCACAGAATCAGGGACGTATATTTGAAACACTTATGACAAGCGGAGGAGAGGTAGTGTCTAAGGAGAAGCTTTGTGAGGCAGTGTGGGGCACATCGGAGTATATAGATGAAAATGCCCTGCAGGTGAATCTTACAAGACTCAAAAAGACGATGGCGGGACTGGATATGAAGGCAAAGATCATAGCTGTAAGAGGCGTTGGATACAAGCTTGAGTAGTGGAGAGAATATGAAAAGATTTGGACTTGTTATAAAACAGAATATTGTCTGGCTTGGGCTGCTGCTTCTGACGGACGTGGCATTCTGCTTCTTCATGTGGCTTGTGGCACCGGAGGCATTTGTCAGAATAAGGGTGCTGGTTGGCGTGTTCACTGTGATACTGTTCGCGGCGGTGTGCTCGGTGCTGTGTATAAAGGACAGGAAGAAGATTGAGGCGTTCAGGAGATTTGTCACTGCCCCGGATGAACAGAGCGAGATAGAAATGAGGAGCCTGTGCGGGGCTTCTGAACAGGAATATGTGAGCGTGCTGTCGGAGGAGCTTCACGATTTGAGAGATTCAGTGATGCAGAGTAGCAGACAGCTCAGGGACTATCAGGAGTATGTGGAGAACTGGGCACATGAGATCAAGACCCCCATCTCTCTGCTGACATTTGTGGTGGACAACAGGAGAGATGAGCTGCCTCATAATGTTGTGACGAAGATGGACAATGTGACCAGCCAGATGCAGAACTATGTGGATCAGATGCTCTACTACGCCAGACTGAAAAGCGATTCCAAGGATTATCTCATGGAGAGCATAGATGTGGAAGGATGCGTGGATGAGGTGATAGCTGATTACAGATCCCTGCTTGAGGAGAAGGGCATACGGGTCAGAAAATGTCTTGAGAACGGAGCAGTGTACAGTGACCGCAGGGGATTGCAGTTTATACTCGGTCAGCTTGTGAGCAATTCCATGAAATACACAAATGAACAGCCGGAGATATCATTTGACTTCTGGACGGCGGGCAACAAAAAGCTGCTGTCCGTGAGTGACAATGGCATAGGTGTAAAGAGCTGTGACATGCCATACATATTCGAGAAGGGTGTCACGGGTGATTCGGGTGAGAACAGGAAGCATGCAACGGGCATGGGACTGTATCTTGTCAGTGAGATGGCGCATGACCTAGGCATCACAGTGACAGCAAATTCAAAGTGGCAGAATGGATTCGAGATAGTACTTGAATTCCCGGATGTGGAGACGAAGATATAAAAGTGAGGAGGCAGATACAGTGTTGTGCGTATCTGCCTCCTCACTTTTTACCGGGATATTTTATAATAAATTTATGGGTGGTGGTCTGTTAATAATCACTTTGATATTCTATAATGTAAGCATCGGCTGTAACTTAGTTGATAGTGCAAAGTCAGTTTAAGCGGACTGAGGGTCGGCAAATGGCTGGTGTTCAATGGAAAGGAGAATATCATTATGGAGATCAGAAAGGCGGCAGCAGAGGATTTTGATATTGTATTTGATTTTATAGAAAAATTATGGACATATAATACATATGACAGGGAAGAAATACGCAAAGTATATATGGACGTCATAAATGACGAACGCAGCTTTGCGTTTTTATTATGGGATGAAGGCATTTGCAGAGGCATGTGTCATGGAGACTATTTCAATACATTCTGGATGTCGGGACTCACATGTTATGTGTCAAGTCTCATAACAAGAGAGGAGGACCGCGGCAAGGGATATGGAGTGGCACTTCTGGATCATGCAAAGAAGCTTGCAAAGCAGAGGGGATGCAAGGCCATCACCCTTGATTCCGGACTTCCGAGGACAGGGGCACATGGTTTCTACGAGCACTATGGATTTGAAAAGAGCTGTTATGGCTTTGAGCTGACGATATAGATTATCTGCAGAGATTTGGAAGGAGACAAATATGTGTACAGCAGCGACATATAAGACAAAGGATTTCTATTTTGGAAGAACGCTGGATTATGAATTCTCGTACGGCGATGAGATCACCGTGACTCCGAGAAATTATCCGTTTGAATTCAGATATATGGGAAGAAAAAACAGTCACTATGCAATGATAGGCATGGCGCATGTGGCGGGAGGTTATCCGCTATACTACGATGCTATAAATGAGAAGGGGCTTGGAATGGCAGGCCTGAATTTCGTCGGAAATGCAGTGTATCAGGAAGCAGATGAGAGTGGTGAGAGGGACAGTGTTGCCCAGTACGAGTTCATTCCGTGGATACTCGGAAGCTGTGCCAGCGTGGGTGAGGCAAGGGTTGCCCTTGACAGGATGAACCTGACTGGAACACCATTTTCTGAGCAGCTTCCTACAGCGCAGCTCCACTGGATCATCGCGGACAGAAATGGGGCTATAACTGTGGAGTGTATGGCTGACGGACTTCATGTGTATGAGAATCCGGTTGGAGTTCTTACGAACAACCCGCCATTTCCGCAGCAGATGTTCCTGCTCAATCAGTATATGGGGCTGTCACCAAAGCAGCCGGTGAACACATTTGCACCGGAGGTGGGGCTGAATACTTACAGCCGTGGCATGGGAGCCATAGGACTTCCGGGGGATCTGTCGTCCACGTCGAGATTTGCCAGGGTGGCATTTGTAAAACAGAACAGTCTGTCTGTGGATTCGGAGTCTGAGAGCGTAAGCCAGTTCTTTCACATACTTGGCTCTGTGGATCAGCAGAGGGGCTGCTGTGAGGTTGCGCCTGACAAATATGAGATAACCATATACACGTCCTGCTGCAATGCTGACAAGGGAATATACTATTACAATACCTATGAGGGTCATCAGATAAATGCAGTGGATATGAACAGGGAGAATCTGGACGGTGCAGAGCTTGCCAGATATCCGCTCCTGCAGGGAGAGAATATCAACTGGCAGAACTAAGTATCTGCTGCCCCCGGGATCCGGGAAATACCAGGAAATAACTTGGCGTTTTTATCTTTTGGGAATAAATACGCCTGTTTGCACACAAAATTGTATCTAAAGTGATGAAAAAAAGATGAAAAGATACAGAAATTCAATTTTTTGTATCTTTTCATCTTTTTTTCTGCATTTTGCGAAAAATTTGTGCTGTTTTATGTAATGGTGGAGCCGGCAACTGCATGGTGCCAGTAGCCATCGCAGAGCCAGTAGCCCTCCAACAGAGCCGGCGGTCTGGGTGATGACAGTGGTTGCACAAACATAGAAAAGTAGATTATAATATCGGAAAAGGGCATTGCCAGTGGCAATGTACGGAAGCCAGAGTTATATCTGTGATAAGGGAGAAAGGACGAGATATGGGCAAGTCAAAGGTTACAATAAAAGAGATTGCGGATATGGCAGGGGTGTCCATAGCTACAGTTTCCCATGTCATCAACAGGACAAGGTATGTAAGACCTGAGCTTGTGGATAAGATAGAGAAGATCATAGTAGAGACTGGATATCAGGCCAAGATAGCTGATAAGGAGAGAAAACTGCTGGTTGGCCGGGAGTCCACGATAGTTGCAGTCATTCCAAACATTGAAAGTACGATATACAGAGATATGGTAGCTTATGTGAAACAGCTTGTCAGTGTACAGGGATATCAGTTCCTTGTGGCGATAACAGACAATGATCTTAAGGAGGAGGCGCAGGTGCTGGCCGGACTTCTGGTGAACAAGAAGGTTGCAGGGATCATACATGCGCCGGTGAGCGATGTGGCATCCAACTACACAAAGCTCATACAGTCAGGAATGCCGTTTGTCTGCGTGGAGAGGAATATACTCGGTGATGGAATAGATTCCGTGGAGTTCCGAGACAGGGAAGCCATATTCAAAGGCGCAGATTACCTGCTGTCCAGCGGACACAAGAATGTATTGTTTTTCCGGGAGAGCACGGACAGCACGACGAAGGACGAGAGGACCAGAGGCTTTTTAAATGCGCTGGAGAAATACAATATAAATACAAACGATGCAAATATTGTTGATGTGACGTTGGAAAATGGAGAGGATGACTGCATGCTGGCTATTCAGAAAGCCCTGCGCAGATACAGGCCGACCGCTGTACTTGCGGGGGGCAACAGAATAACTCTTTATCTTATGAAGACGCTGAGAGATATGGGAATCGACTGTCCGGGAGAGATATCTGTGGTTGGATTTGGTGATGAGAGCTGGTCTGAACTTACTTATCCACCTCTTACAATACTGAGAAGAGATGTGAAAGGACTGAGTGCCAAGGCTGTTGGGATGTTGTTTGAGAAGATCAATACGGGAGTTGCCATATCGCATGACTGTTATGCAGATGTAGAGCTTGTAGTCAGAAAATCCACAAAGATGCTTGACAATGGACCATTTGGAGATAAAGCGGCAACACCGGATTCGGTTGTGCTGACAAAAGAAGAGAAACACAGACTAAAGGCCGGACATTTCAGGGTGGCCATATCATTCCATTATACCGGAACGTCTTGGGCAGAATTGCATGAGAAGGGAATTCGGGAGGAACTTGAGCAGTTTGGGATAGATGTTGTATCAGTTATGGATGCACATTTTGACTCGGAACTGCAGAATGCACAGCTTGATGGCATAAGACTTCAGAAACCAGATGCGGTGATCGCTATCCCGGCGGATGACAATCGTACCAGAGAGAAGTTTCAGGAACTCTCCAAGGTGTCAAAACTGGTATTTATAAGCAATGTTCCAGAGGGAATGTCCAAGAACAGTTATGTATCCTGTGTGTCAGTAAATGAGTCGGAGAATGGAACGAACACTGGAAGGATGCTGGGGGAATACTGCAAGGAGAACAAGAAAAAGAAGGTTGGATTCATCATCCACGGTGCGGTCTTCTATGGAACAAGAGTCAGAGATAACGCTGCCGAGAAGATAATCAAGGATACATACACGGATGTCGACATCGTCACGGTGAGGGGATTTGGAGAGATATCCAATGCGTATCAGGTAGCCAAGGACGTGATAACTGCCAATCCAGAGATCGAGGCAATGTATGTGAGCTGGGACCGCCCGGCGCTTCTGGCTATAAAGGCACTCAAGGAGCTTGGCAGGGAGGATGTGGCGGTGTTCACAACTGATCTTGACCATGACATAGCCCGGTGCATGGAAGAAGGAATCGTCAAGGGACTCAGCACACAGAGGCCATACGAGCAGGGAAGAGCGGCCGCGGCAGTTGTTGCCAAGTCTCTGGTAAGTGAAGAACAGCTTCCAAAGTATGTGGGAGTTCAGCCGTATCAGGTCGAGCCGAAACAGCTCAGGCTTGCATGGAAGGAAATCTTCCATGAGTCCATGCCGGACAGGCTAATGTGATATGACATCTTTAGTTAGTCCGTGTCGGACAGATTGAAGTGATATGACATCTTTAGTTAGTCCGTGTCGGACAGAGTTAGAAATTGTATCTTTTTATTTATAAAAAACCCGTCAGAGAGAAAAATGTATCTTTCTGGCGGATTTTTTGTGTTTAGATACAAGACTTCGGAATATTGTATCTTTTTCGCCTGAGAAGTTCCCAAGGATACAATTTTGTGTTCAAGTTGCTGTAACCACACCCAAAAGAGAAAATTCCCAGGAAAGTGGTACCGGAGACAATGAACAAAATGACAAGAGCTAAGGTGACAAGTACCGAGTGTCAATCATACACTACAAATCCCATAAGTATGACATTTTTGCAAAATATTTACGTAAAAAATAATAAAAGACCTGCGAACCCTATAAGGCAATCGGGTGTTATTTGTACATAATGACGAATAAATAATAAATAAAACACTTGATATTGACAATAACCGACAAAGGTTATATCATCAAAACATGCAAGGGACGAAAAACAGTTTAAAATTTACGTAAATAAAACCGGTTGTAAACAGTTTTTCGACAACGAGTTAGCAAAATAAAACACATGATATTGGAGGTAAAAATTATGAGAAGATTTAAAAAGTTATTAGCAGTTGGAGCATGCCTGTGCATGTCACTTAGTTTACTGGCAGGTTGTGGATCAGGTTCAGGAAACGCTTCGAGCAGCGGTTCATCTGATTCAGGTACAAAGCAGGAGAGCACAAAGTCATCTGACCTGTCATTTGCATTCTGTACCAACACACTCAACAACACATTCCAGAGTTCGATAGATGCCAAGCTCAAAGAGCTCTGCGATGCGAACGGAATATCATATACATGTCTTGATCCTGACTACGATCTGAACACACAGCTCAGCCAGTTATCAGACGTGGCAAACAGTGGATACGACGCAGTATTCATCATCCCGGTTGATTCAGCAGGTATCACATCTGGTCTTGCGGAGATCAAGGATGCAGGAATCCCAATCTTCAATGTAGATACAGCAGTTATCGAGGATGATATAGAGAACTTTGTAACACAGTTCGTTGGAACAAATGCATACATGGCAGGACAGCTTGTAGGTGAGCAGATGGCTAAAGATTATCCGGATGGAGCAGACATTGCGATCCTTGACTTCCCATCAAATGAGAGCTGTGTAGATCGTGTAAATGGTTTCCTCGATGGACTTGGCGACAACAAGGACAAGTTCAATATCGTAGCACAGCAGGATGGCGAGGCTGCACTTGATGCATCAATGAGCCTTGCAGAGGATATCATCACAGCAAACACAGATCTTCAGGCATTCTTCTGTATCAATGATCCTTCAGCACTTGGTGCTGCAGCAGCAGTTAAGGCAGCCAACAAGACAGGCCAGATCGGTGTGTACAGTATCGACGCTTCACCAGATGGCAAGCAGGCACTTCTCGACGGCGAGTTCACAGCGGTTGCATGTCAGGTTCCTGTACAGATCGCTGAGTACGCATTCAACGCAGCACAGAAGTATGCAGGAGGAGACACAACCATCGACGAGAAGAAGGTATATCTTGACTCACACCTCGTACTCAAGGATGAGGCTGAGCAGACAGTTAACGACTGGCAGTAAAGCCGGACCTGATCCGGACATAATAGTGCGGGGTGCCCCCCGGACTTGGCGGATATGACACAACGTAGACGCATATAACACGGGAGAGACCGGGGATCTAAAATCTCCGGCCATAATCCCGAAAATGACAACAAGACAATAAAAGATCTGATATAGAAACTTGGAGGTTTAATATGGGACAGACAGTTCTGGAAATGATAGGGATAAAGAAAAGCTTCTCCGGAATATATGCTTTAAGTGGCATCGACTTTTCCCTTGAACTGGGAGAGGTACATGCACTGCTCGGTGAGAATGGTGCAGGAAAGTCCACACTGATCAAGGTCCTCGGCGGAATTTACCAGCCCGACAGCGGAATCATCAAGGTAAATGGCAAGGAGGTAAAGATCAACGGAGTTCCGGCTGCCAGAGAGAATGGTATAGGAATAATACATCAGGAAATTGTACTTGTTCCATATCTTTCTGTGGCACAGAATCTGTTTCTCGGCAGAGAGATAAGAACAAAGCTTGGAACATTGGACTTTGCAGAGATGAACAGAAGAGCAGAGGAGATGATATCGTCCCTCGGTGTAAATATAAAGGCAGACACTATAGTAGAAAATCTGACCATCGCACAGCAGCAGATGGTGGAGATCGTTAAGGCGGTCTCATTCAACGGTAAGATCATAGTTATGGATGAGCCAACCTCATCACTTTCAAATGAAGAGGTGGAGCAGTTATTTGAGATTATTGAGAATCTCAGAAAGAAAAAGGTAAGTATAATCTACATCTCCCACAGAATGGAGGAGCTCTTCAGGATATCTGACAGAGTTACCGTCATCAGGGATGGTGCATACGTAGGAACAAAAAAGACATCTGAGACAAGCCCGAATGAGCTGGTTGCGATGATGGTAGGAAGAGATCTGGAGAGCTTCTATGCAAGAGATTACTGCGACATGGACAAGGCAGAGGTTGCTCTGGAGGTAAAGAATCTTTCCCAGACAGGTGTCTTTGAAGATATAAGTTTTTCGGTACACAAGGGCGAGATCCTGGGCTTCTCAGGTCTGGTCGGTGCCGGACGAAGTGAGATCATGGAGGCGGTATTTGGCGCGACACGGCCTACATCGGGAGAGGTGATACTCGGAGGAAAGCCGGTTCACTTCAAGAATCCAATGCAGGCTATCAAGGCAGGCATAGCGCTGGTTCCGGAGGACAGAAAGAAACAGGGACTGGTACTCGGCAACAGCGTGGCATTCAACCTCACACTCTCATCCCTCAGATTCTATATGAATGGAATCGCAATAAGCGAGAAGAAGCGCGGCGAGGTAATAGACCATTATTCACAGAGACTTAGGATAAAGGCGGCATCGCCAGAGATTGAGGCGGGCAGCCTGTCAGGTGGAAACCAGCAGAAGGTGGTTCTGGGCAAATGGCTTGCGACCAAGCCAGATGTACTTATTCTGGATGAGCCAACCAGAGGCGTGGATGTAAATGCAAAATTTGAGATATACACAGTAATCAATGAACTGGCAAAGGAAGGCATAGCGATAATCATGGTATCCAGTGAGCTTCCTGAGATTATCAACATGTGCGACAACGTATGTGTAGTCAGAGCCGGAAGACTCGTGAAGAAGCTGTCAAAGGACGAGCTCTCACAGGAAGAGATAATGAAATACGCTGCAGGAGGTATCGAATAATATGGGCGAGACAAAGAAGAATTCAAAAGCAACTTCTATATTAAAGAACAATCCCCTGACATCCATAGTCAAGGGCAACATAGGAATCATAGTGGTCCTGATAATCATGTGTGTGGCGGTAGCACTTGCCACGGACAAGTTCCTCACGACCAACAACATCATATCAGTGCTTAGACAGATTTCGATCAACACATACATAGCACTTGGAATGACACTGATAATTATACTTGGACACATCGACTTGTCAGTTGGATCGATAGTAGCCATGTCGGGAACACTGACCGTAGGATTTATAGTTAACCAGGGATTCCCTCTCGGCGTTGCCATAGTAGCAGGACTTCTGGTTGGTACAGCAGCGGGCTTTATAAGTGGTTTTATAGTTGCTAACTTCAAGGTGCCTGCATTCATCATCACAATGGCCATGATGAACATAGCAAGTGGTATAGCTTATGTCTACACAGGTGGACAGTCAACACGTATCACTAACAAGCTCTTCATCGAGATTGGAACAGGATACCTGTTCAATGTGATCCCACTTCCTGTAGTGTACATGGTAGTGCTCATCATACTGTTCAGCTTCATCCTCAGCAAGACAAAGTTTGGAACATATGTATATGCGATAGGTGGTAACCGCGAGGCTGCAAGACTTTCAGGTGTACCTATCAAGAAGATAGAGATCATAGTATTTACAATATCTGGACTTCTCTCAGCATTTGCAGGACTTGTACTTTGTTCAAGAATGTACTCAGGCCAGCCTTCAGTAGGAAGCGGATACGAGCTTGATGCCATCGCAGCCTGCGTACTTGGCGGAACATCCATGACAGGTGGTAAAGGAAGGATCAGTGGAACCGTATTTGGTGCCATGGTCATCGGAATCATCTCAAATGGTCTTAACCTTATCGGAGTGTCATCATACTGGCAGCTCATTATCAAGGGTCTTATCATCGCATGTGCGGTACTCCTTGATGGACAGAAGGGCAAGCTTGAACTTCTCAAGAAGAAGAAACTGGCAGCAAACTAGTTGGTTATGACAGAAATATCGGGCAATCAACTATTTAACAATAGAAAGGATTAATAATATGGAGATTTTTAGAAAGATGTCCTTCGCGGATTCCACGGGAGATGCAATACCTTTCTACCACGAGGGCAAATATCATATATTTTCACTGACTTCCCCTCCGGGAACAACAGTGTACCCGGCAAGACTCAGAACCACATGGAGCCACAGTGTATCAGAGGATCTGGTGCACTGGGAGGAGCTTCCTACAGCACTCTATCCTGGAGAGGGCGATGAGCCGGATGCATCAGGAGTGTGGACGGGATCAGTCATATACGGCGAGGGCAAATATCATGCATTTTATACAGGCTACTGCCTCACCGCAGAGTATCAGCAGACCATATGCCACGCGACAAGCGACGATGGGATCACATGGGTGAAGGATGCGGCCAATCCGGTCATCACACCTATGATAGAGCTTTACGAGAAGCTTGACTGGAGAGATCCATATGTATTCTACAATGAGGAGGACAAATGCTATTGGATCCTCATATCAGCGAGAAGACTGGACATGCCGATAACAAGAAGAGGATGTATCGTCCTTTACAGATCAAAGGATCTGGTCAACTGGGAATACTACGGACCGATATATTCACCAGGACACACCAACTGTCCTGAGTGCCCTGAGATGTACAAGATGGGAGACAACTGGTATCTCTCATATTCAAGATTCTCAGAATATGTAAATACAATATACAGAGTAGCAAAGTCACCATTTGGACCTTGGAGAAAGCCAAAGAAGGATGGCATAGGCGGAAGAAGATTCTACGCAGCCAAGTCTATGCAGGATGATGACGGCAGACGCTTCTACTTCGGCTGGGCTCACGACAGAGCAGACAGAAGTGACAGAGGCGAGTGGTACTGGGGCGGAACCTTCTGTGTGCCACACGAGGTAGTTGCAACAGATGATGGAGGACTTGATGTAAAGCTTCCAAAGGAATATGAGCATGTATTTGAGAAGCATGTAGACTGGGATTACATCCCTGTACTTGGAAATGCAGAGCTTCACGGAGACAGACTGGTTGAGATGGATTCAGTAAGCACATGTACATACGGATTCCTTGGACACAACGAGGAGAGCTATATGCTGAAGTGCAAGATCATGCCTAGAGAGGTGTATGACCATTTCGGTATACTGCTCAAGTCAGATAAGGAAGCAAGCGGATGCCTGCTCCTTGAGTTCGATGTGGCCATGCAGAGAGTGTCACTGGTAAATCTTCCTATGGGAGTTGACCCGTTCTGGGTTCAGTCCTGTCAGGCTGTGCCTCCTGCAACGGAGCCGGGTCCTGATGGAGTCAGAGTGTGCGAGAAGACATTTGACATAACAGAGGACAGCGAGATAGATGTAAAGATCATCGTTGACCATGATATGGTGGAGGTATTTGTCGGTGAACAGGTTGCTTTCACATACAGGATCTATGCAAAGCCTGAGTTTGAGACGGGACTTCTGGCACAGGATGCCAGAGTAGAATTCTATGACATAGAGATCACAGGAAAGTAAAATCCACAAGGAGGATCCAACATGGAAAAGAAATATGATGTTGTGGCTCTTGGTGAGTTCCTGATAGACTTTACCCCTGCCGGAAACACTGATTCCGGGATGAAGCTCTTCGAACAGAATCCCGGCGGTGCTCCGGTGAATATGCTCACGGCGGCCGGTAAGGCCGGTCTTAAAACCGCCTTCATTGGTAAGGTCGGAGATGACATGCATGGCAATTTCCTGGTTGAGACTGCAAAGCAGGCGGGGATAGAGACCAAAGGAATAGTGGTTGATGATACGGTGTTTACCACATTGGCATTTGTCACTCTGGATGAGAACGGAGAACGTGAATTCTCATTTGCCAGAAAGCCTGGTGCGGATACAATGCTCTGTTACAAGGAGGTTGACGCCGAGCTGCTCAGAGATACAAAGGTGTTCCATATAGGTTCACTTTCACTCACGGATGAGCCGGCAAGGACAACCACTTTCCAGGCGGTGAAGGAGGCAAAGAAATACGGTGCGGTGATATCGTATGATCCAAACTACAGAGCACCGCTGTGGGACAGCAGAGAAAATGCGATGGAGAGGATGAAGAGTATCCTGCCATTTGTAGATATAATGAAGCTTTCGGACGAGGAGACATCACTCCTCACACCATTTTCCGATCCGGAAGAGGCAGCAGAGTATCTTCTGGGAAGCGGCGTCAGACTTGTTGCGGTCACCCTGGGAAGTGAGGGTGTGCTGATATGCAGCA
>OIXQ01000392.1_pt1 | contig 20807 bp, 28 predicted proteins | sample 1587791 | NCBI WGS metagenome assembly OIXQ01 (sample SAMN03283273) | human gut metagenome | biome: human-associated habitat; material: feces | host: Homo sapiens | place: Peru | collected 2012
TGGCACCGGCTTTGTAAAGATGAACGGATGCGACCGACGTACCGGCGCAGGGCTGTAAAGTTCCGTGGTTGGTCTGGGTGCCACCGTGCCGAAAGAAATCCGAGGCGTGGATGCGGTGTGGTGGCGGTTGTCTTAGGACAAAGCCGCTATGTAGGACAGTATGGATGCGTGGTGGCACCCGACCGATTGTGTAAAACAACAGGCGATGCGCTGGCATACCGCTGTAAGGGATGCGTCCCAAATAGTCTGCTTACATAAAACAGGACTTCCCGCACCTCTTAAAAATGTGACCCAGGGGAGACATGGAATACAGGCGAGGCGAAAGCCGGGGAAGGACGTGCCAATGACAAAGGCCAGTGGTGGGAGGCCGGTGCGTCAGGCAAAGGAGGCCACATGGAAGTAAAAAACAAGCGGCTGGCGGATATTATGCCGTATGCTGCAAATGCCAAGAAGCACGACAGACGGCAAATCAACAATGTGGCCGAAAGCATAAAACAGTACGGGTTCGTGCAGCCGATTGTGATTGACCGAGAGGGTGTTATTGTCATCGGCCACTGCCGCGCTCTGGCGGCAAAGAAGCTGGGCATGGAAGAAGTGCCTTGCGTCTGCGTGGACGATCTGACACCGGAGCAGGTAAACGCCCTGCGGCTGGTGGACAACAAGAGCAACGAGAGCGATTGGGACTTTGACCTGCTGGCTGATGAACTGCCTGGGCTGGATTTGTCAGCGTTTGACTTTGATTGGGGGCTGCGTGATGAACTCGACACGTCAGTTGTAGAGGACAACTACGATCCTGTTTTACCGGCAGAGCCGAAGAGCAAACTTGGCGATGTGTACCAGCTTGGAGACCATCGCCTTATGTGCGGAGATAGCACGTCTTTGACAGACGTACAGAAGCTTGTGGGGGGGGGCACAAATGGATTTGCTGCTCACAGACCCTCCGTACAATGTGGACTATCAGGGCACCGCCGGGAAGATTAAGAACGACAATATGGAGGATACGGCATTTAGACGGTTCCTGACGAACGCGTTTTCCAATGCGGCGATGGTTATGAAACCCGGCGCTCCATTTTACATTTGGCACGCAGACAGCGAGGGGTATAACTTCCGAGGCGCGTGCAGAGATGCGATGCTGCGTGTCCGGCAGTGCCTGATCTGGGTGAAGAACTCCCTTGTGATGGGGAGACAGGATTTCCAGTGGAAACATGAGCCTTGCCTGTATGGCGAGAGCGAGATTGAAGAAGAAGCACACGAACCTTGCCTGTACGGCTGGACGGAAGGGAAGAAGCATTATTTCTTCAAGAACCGCAGGCAGACAACCGTGTTGAATTTTGATAAGCCTGTCAAATCTGCGGAGCATCCGACCATGAAACCGATTAAGCTGTTCGATTACCAGATGCAGTGCTCAAGTAAGCCGGGTGAGAATGTGCTTGACCTGTTCGCTGGGTCCGGCACGACGATTATGGCAGCGGAGCAGAATGGCAGACACGCTTTCTGCATGGAGTATGATCCGAAGTATGCGGACGTCATTGTTGACCGGTGGGAGAAGTTCACCGGGAAGAAGGCGGTGCTACTGTATGACGATTGAGGAAGCAAAGGCGATCATTGCAAAAACAACCAGCCCGCACTTAAAGCGAGACATGGAGAAGTTTATCAAACGCCAGCGGAGAAAGGAGGGCGCGTATGGCAAGGCCAAGAAAGGAAATAGATCAGAAGCAGTTCGAGAACCTCTGCGGCCTGCAATGCACGCTTGAGGAAATCTGCGGATGGTTTGACGTGACCGATAAAACATTGGACAGTTGGTGTAAACGCACCTATCATGCCAGTTTTTCCGAGGTATTTAAGCAAAAGCGCGGCGCGGGGAAAATTTCGCTGCGGAGAAGTCAGTGGCGATTGGCTGAAAAGAACGCTACAATGGCAATCTTCCTGGGCAAACAGTTTTTGGGGCAGCGTGACAGCGTGGACGTGGCAGTGACGGACGCAAAGGGCATTGCATTGGACGAGTTGGAGAAGATGGTGATGCAGAATGACGCGGATACAAGCGGCGGAACTGCTGATACATAACCCCATCGCGTTCGGTCATGCTGTTGGGTTTAATAAGCTGGATGCGCTACACAACGTATGGATACAGGACATGGTGCGCGGGAACGAGGACAAAACCTTGCAGGCGCACCGTGGCAGTTATAAAACAACGTGCGTTTCGATTGCGCTAGCGGAGATCATCGTTCTTCTGCCGAATCTCAAAACGCTGTTTATGCGAAAAACGGATGCGGACGTGAAAGAGGTTGTGCGGCAGGTGCGGAATCTGCTGCTATCGCCATACATGGAGGCGCTGTGTGAGAAAATCCACGGGAAACCGCTGATCCTGACAACAGTATCCGCGACGGAGATTTCCACAAATTTGGCAGCGGATAACAAGGGCACGAGCCAGCTTGTGGCGTGCGGCGTGAACGGTTCCCTGACCGGTAAGCATTTCGACCGCATATTCACGGACGATATTGTAAACGTACAGGACCGTATTTCTCGCGCAGAACGGGATCATACAAAAACGATCTATCAGGAGCTGCAGAACATCCGCAACCGTGGCGGTCGCATTTTCAACACCGGCACACCCTGGCATAAGGAAGACGCGTTTTCCATGATGCCGAATATCGAAAAGCACGATTGTTATTCAACTGGGCTGATCTCTGTGGATGAATTGCAAACCATCAAATCGTCCATGACGTCATCCCTGTTTGCGGCGAACTACGAGTTGCGGCATATAGCCAGCGACGATGTAATCTTTGACACGCCGCAGATGGGCGCGGAGCCTTGCCTTGCAGAGCAGGGCATTTGCCATATCGATGCGGCATACGGCGGCGAGGACTACACGGCATTTACGATTGCCCGGAAGAAGGGGACAAAATATTACCTCTACGGGCGGCTTTGGCATAAGCACGTGGACGATTGCATGGACGAGATCATCCGATTGCGGAAGTCCTTCAACGCTGGGGGTATTTACTGCGAGACCAACGCCGACAAGGGCTATTTGGCGAAGGCGTTGCGTGCAAAGGGCGAACGGGCCGTTACCTATCACGAAAACATGAACAAATTCCTTAAAATCACAAGCTATCTCAAGGCGGAATGGCGCAATGTGGTTTTTGTGGCCGGTACGGATGATGCGTATATCGACCAGATTTGCGATTACAACGAGAACGCGGAGCATGATGACGCGCCGGACAGCGCGGCCAGCATCGTAAAGCGGCTGTGGAACAAGCGCGACAGCTCCGATTATGTTTCCATTCTGAGATAAGGGGTGAGCGGAGATTAAGACATATAATGACCTTGTGGCGGTGGGCGAGGACGAAAAGGCGCGGATGGAGTTTATCCGCAGCGCGATCAACGCGCATCGCGAATCCCACGCATATAAGACGGCGGTGGATGCGGAGGAATACTATAACGGTCTGAATCCAACCATTAACCGCTATGAAAAAATCATCTACGATATGCAGGGCCGCAGCCACACGGATATGTGGACGGCAAACCACAAGCTGGCCAGCCGCTTCTTCGGTCTGGCGGTGGATCAAGAGGTCTCGTATCTGCTGGGAAACGGCGTGACCTTTGCGGAGAAGGAAACACCAAACAAGCTATGCCCGGACTTCGACCAGGAAGTCATGGATGCAGCGCGTGAGGCGAAAATCGCAGGCGTATCCTTCGGATTCTGGGATTTGACGCATTTGCGGGTGTTCTCCCTGCTTGAGTTCGTTCCCCTCTACGATGAGGAAGACGGCGCATTGAAAGCTGGTATCCGGTTCTGGCAGGTGGCGCAGGATAAGCCGCTTCGGGCGACGCTCTACGAACTGGACGGGTTCACCGAGTATTTCCAGCCGAAAAACAAAGATATGAGCGTATTGCAGGAAAAGCGCAGCTACAAGCTCGTTATCCGCAAGGCGGAGGTCGGCGAAACCGAAATCTATGACGGCGGGAACTATCCAAGTTTTCCAATCGTTCCGCTGAAGAACAATAAGCGGTGCCTATCCGAGATCGTCGGCAAGCGCAACACCATCGACGCGCTCGACCTTGCGTCCTCTAACATGGTCAACAACGTGGACGAGGGCAATCTGATCTATTGGGTGCTGTCCAACTGCAACGGTATGGATGATCTGGATGATGCGAAATTTGTGGAGCGCTTGAAAACCACCCATGTCGCCCACGCAAACGGCGACGATGGAGCGAAGGTGGAGAGCAAGACCATCGAGGCGCCGTATGAGGGCACGAGCAGCACTATTGATATGCTGAAAAAGAAGCTGTACGAAGATTTCCAGTGCTTTGACGCTGCGGCGGTATCTGCAGGGAACCAGACGGCGACGGCGATCAAGGCCAGCTATGTGCCGCTGGATTTGAAAACGGACAAGTTTGAATCCGAGGTAACGCGGTTTATTGTTGAGATTCTGCGTTTGGCAGGTATTGAGGATCAGCCGAGTTACACGCGCAATCAGATCATCAACAAGAGCGAGGAAACGCAGAACATCCTTTTGGGCGCGGCGTATTACGATGACGAATACATCACAAAGAAGCTGCTGACCATCAACGGTGACATTGACCAGTACGAGGACATGGCAAAGAGGAAGGCTGCAGAAGAGATTGACCGGAGCTTTGCGGAACCGGACGCGCCGGGGGTGAGCGGCGATGGCGACCAGTGATCTTGGGCATCAACTGACCGACAAGGAGCTTGCAAAGCTGGAACGTCGCATTGCAAAGCTATACCGCGAAGCCGGGAAAGAGCTGCAAACTACCATCGACGCATATTTTGAGCAATTCAAAAAGCGCGACGAGGAAATGAAGGCGCTGATCGGCACGGTGCAGAACGGTAAGGAATGGACGGAGGAAGATTATAAGCAATGGCGGCTCAATCAGATCGGGCGCGGAGAACGCTATCAGGCTATGCGTGACAAGGTAGCGCACCGCGCGACCGATGCAAACGCCGTGGCGGTGTCCTACACCAACGATGCAACGCCCGGTATCTACTCTCTTAACCGCAACTATTCGGCGTACACCATCGAGCAGGTCGCAGGAAACGTCGGCTTTGACCTGTGGGACGAGCAGACGGTCAAGCGGCTTATGGTAGAGCAACCGGACTTAATGCCGTATTACCCGCCGAAACGCGCCCTAAAGCGTGGTATTGACCTCGAGTATGGCAAAAAGCAAATTACCAAGAGTGTCACCAGCTCCATCTTGCAGGGGAAGAGCATCAAGCACATGGCGGACGACCTGCAAAAGCGCATTACCACCATGAGCCGAGACAGCGCCATCCGCACGGCCAGAACCGCCGTGACTGGTGCGCAGAACGCCGGACGCATGGACAGCTATGCGGCGGCGGAGAAGATGGGGATAAAGCTCAAAAAAGAGTGGTTGGCTACGCTGGACGCGCGTACACGCCACTCTCATGCCATGATTGACGGCGAACAAGTGGCGCAGGACAAGAAGTTTTCTAACGGTTGTCGTTTTCCAGGCGACCCACAAGGGCCACCGTGGGAGATATATAACTGCCGCTGTACGCTGATTGTGGCGGTAGATGGGGTATATACATCAGACGGGCTGCGTAGGACACGCGACGGGCCTATATCTGACATGACATATGCGCAGTGGGAAGCATCGAAGCAGGGATACAGCGGCAGACAGTTATCCCCATATCACATGGGGAGCGAAAAAATTGCAAAGGATGTTACGAAGAAATACATAGATTCCGCCAAGCCACGCATGGGTAAGGTACGATACGAAAACGGCTATCGCGCAAAAGGCCATGAAACTGAAATTGAAGCTGCGAATCAACTGCGCAATCAGTTTGGTGGAAAGATCGTGCTGTTGAAAGAAGCGAATGCGCAGGGGATAAAAACAACGGACTACCTGTGGCGCGGTAAACAGTGGGAATTGAAAAGTATATCTACAGCGAAAGCGGCAGATATGGCGATTCGAAAAGCCACAAAGCAAATTGCAAAAACTCCTGGGGGGGTTGTGCTACAGTGCACAGGATCCATCGATACCGATGAGCTTATACGCGTTGTAGATGATAGAGCAGTTCGAAGCGTGGTTAGCACTGGGTTCGGGTTTGATGTGATTGCATTGGAAGAGAACGGTTCTCTTCTATTTGCACGAAGGTATAAAAAATGAGCCGCCCCCCCTCCAGTAACGGGAAGAGGTTCGGCTCGAAAAACGGAAACATGAGTTCCCTCACTGTCAGTATATGCAATTCCCGAAAAAAAGTCAAGAGGGATTTTGTGATGAACGTTGAAATCACCGACAACAGCAAAGAGGTTTCTGGCGCCATCCATGCGGCGCTTCTGCGGGGGCTGGAAAAGTGCGGGCTTGTGGCAGAGGGATATGCGAAAAAGATGTGCCCCGTTGACACCGGCAATCTGCGGAACAGCATTACTCATGTAGTAGACGAGCAGGAACCGGCGGCTATCATCGGGTCGAACAATTCTTACGCCGCGTACGTTGAGCTTGGCACCGGAATTTATGCCGAAGGCGGCGGTGGACGGCCTACGCCGTGGGTATACCAGGACGCAAAGGGGAATTGGCATTATACGCGCGGCAACAAAGCGCAGCCGTTTTTGAAACCCGCTGCCGCCGACCATGCAAACACATACCGAAAAATCATAGAGGACGAGATGAAAAATGGATGACTTTAACGAAGCGATGATTAAGGTTCAACAGGCCGCAGAAGCATTGCATAATGCAATCGCCAGCGTGTTAGACGCTTGGATTCAAACCGTTTCCGAGACTCTCGATGCGATAGCGGATGTGATTGAAAAAATAAAAAGTTGCCTTGTATCCGGCAATAAACCAAAATGGCGTATACCGCATCCCCAGAAAATCCGCCCGCTGTTGCTTGATAAAAGGAGCAAGGTGCACAGATGCAGGAACTGTTGTTAAGTGAAAAGACCATCAAGACAATTGAAGCCATCATCAAGCGCGGCAACGATGCTGAAATACGCCGAAAAGGCGACGGGTACATTGTCTTAGAAGTCAAGAAAACAATCAAATACACTTCCGCGTAAAGGGAAACCGCCCCTTAACCGGGGCGGCACATCGGAAGATTTATTCTGTCGTCGAATCCACAAAGTTTTTGGCATATTCTTTAACCCTCTCTGCCCTCGTTACCTCCGGGGCGGGCTGCGCATCAAGCGTTTACAGATTCGAATACGGTTTTGGCATCTTTAAGACGGTCAAATAACCCGACTTCCTTGCCATCTTGATCGTATACCACGTATACGCGCTTAAGCGTTCCAAGGATGAACCGGTCTGTTGATTCAATCTTAAATTTACCGTCATCTCGGAAGTATACGGGGAAAAGGTACGTTCCAGAATTTGATTTTTTGAATCTGTGGATGGTTAGCGTTTGGAATGGAATCATATTGTTTCCTTTCCGGCTTTTGCCTGTCACATTTGTTCCTTGTGAGTACATGATAGTATAAGTTTACTTATATTTCAAGATGGGATATTCAACAATAAATTGCAGATTGGATTGTTGAAAATGTATAAGTTGACTTATTGCCTGAAATGTGATACCATGTTGCAAAAGGAGGTTTGCAGCATGGCAACAGAGGCGCAGATAAGGGCAAGCACGAAGTACAACCGAAAACAGGACACCATAACGGTGCGGGTGGATAAAGAAATCGGCAAAAAAATACGCGATGCCGCAGAACGGCAAGGCGTAAGTGTGAAAGAGTTTATTCTTGCGGCGGTAATGCCGCACATCGACGATAAGTAAATAACAGCTCCCGCGTAATTGGGCGCGGGAAAGGGCAATAGGAGCCAACTTGTAAGGATTTCTTACAGGTTGGCTCTTTCCTTTTAGGAGGTAACGCATGGCTAACAGCAAAGTCAACATTTTAGGCACGGATTACGAAATTGTTGTTAAAAAGTACAGCGACGATGAGGCATTTGAGCGCAGGAGCATTGACGGATATTGCGACCACCTTTTGAAGCAAATCGTAATTTGCGACATGACAACCTATAAGGGGTGGGAAAACGAGCCAGCAGAAACGGCAAAAGAAGCTCAAAAGCAAACGCTACGGCATGAAATTGTACACGCATTTTTCAGCGAAAGCGGCCTTTCGGATAGCGGGCTTTCTTTTGAAGGGGCATGGTGCAAAAACGAGGAGCTTGTCGACTGGATCGCATGGCAAGGCCCGAAAATCCACAAGGCGTGGGAAATGGCAAACGCAATTTAGAACAGGTAAAACCCGCGAAGCATAGCGGTTTTTATACAACGTTCGCCCCCGAAGAATTGGGGCCAAAGAAAAGGAGAACGAATAACATGGCGAAATTTACAAGAGCGGAAATCAGAAATATTCTCGGCGACGCTTGCACTGAAGAGATCGAAAATCGCTTGGTTGCGCTGCATTTGGGTGTGGTTGACCCCCTCAAGGACGATCTCACGAAGTACAAGGCGGACGCGGAGAAGCTGCCGGGCGTCCAGAAGCAGTTGGACGATCTCAAGGCGGCGGGTGACGGCGGCTATCAGGAGAAGTACGAGAAGGAACACAAGGCCTTTGAGGACTTCAAGGCAACCGTGACCGCAAAGGAAAGCAAGGCGGCAAAGGAAAAGGCCGTGCGCGCTTACTTTGAGAGCAAAAACATCACCGGCGCAAATCTCGACCTTGCGATGCGTGGCTGCGGCGAGGAAATGGCCGCATTGGAGCTGGACGGCGAGAAGATCAAGGACACCAAGGCCCTTGATGCACTTGTGGACGGCACCTATAAGGGGCTGGTCTCCACCACGCAGACAAAGGGCGCAAATCCCGCCAATCCCCCGGCGAACACCGGCGGCGCAAAAACCCGTGAGGACATTTACAAGAAGGACGATAAGGGCCGCTATGTGATGTCTACAGCGGAGCGCCAGAAAGCGCTTGCCGATCTGATGGCAAGCGAAAACAACTGATTTTTTGAAAGGAGCTATTTATGGCTGCGAAAACTAACGTAACGACTTCTGCACAGTTTACCACTTCCGCACGCGAGGTGGATTTCGTGTCCCGCTTTGCTGACAACTGGGACGCGCTGCGCAACATCATGGGCATCATGCGCCCCATCCGCAAGGCCCCCGGCACGAAGCTGGTTTCCTACAAGGCCAGCGTGGACGGCGGTCTCAAGGGCGGCACTGTGGCCGAAGGTGACGAGATCCCCTTTACCAAGATGAAGGTCGAGCCTGTTGCCTACGGCGACATCGACATTTCCAAGTATGCCAAGAGCGTGACGATCGAGAGCGTGGCGAAGTACGGCGCTGACGTTGCCGTGGAGAAGACCGACGAGGCTTTCCTCGTGGCTCTGCAGAACAAGGTCCTGACCGACTTCTACACCTTCCTTGGTACCGGCACTTTGAAGGTGACCGAGAAGACGTGGCAGCGTGCTCTGGCTATGGCCAAGGGAAAGGTGCTGGACAAGTTTGCTGGTCTGGATAAGGACGTGACCGAGGTGGTGGGCTTTGCCAACATCATCGATGCTTACGATTACCTTGGCGACAAGGAGATCACCGTGCAGACCATGTTCGGCATCAACTATGTCGAGAACTTCATGGGCTACCGTACTCTGTTCCTGCTGCCCGAGAAGTACATCGCCTCGAAGAAGGTGATCGCTCTGCCCGTGGAGAACATCGATCTGTACTATGTGGATCCAAGCGACAGCGACTTTGCCAAGCTGGGCCTGAACTACACCGTAAAGGGTGAGACCAATCTGATCGGCGTCCACGTCGACGGCGACTACAGCCGCGCCACCGGAGATATGTACGCCATCATGGGCATGAAGCTGTGGGCTGAGTATCTGGACGGCATTGCCGTGGCTACCGTTGCTGCGGCTGCTGCGGGTTAAATAAGGGGGCGGCGTGATGCTTGAACAGGTCTTACGGCACTTGAACAACTGGTTCCTTGTGGAGATCCACGAGGGCACGTTCACCGTGGAGAATGGCAGCATTACGCTGCCCTTTCTCCTGGCCAATCAATATTTCCGCATCTGCGGCTCTGTGTTTAATGACGGTCTGCATCAATATCCGGCGGCTGACCTGACGGATGAAACCTTTACCGGGACAGTGTGGGCGCTGGCTGTGCCAAAGGCTGTGGTTGTGCTTGCCGAAGATATCGCCGCGTGGGAAGAAAAGAACGGTGAAGCCGTTTTAAGCCCGTACACGAGCGAAAGCTTCGGCGGGTACAGTTACACCAAGGCGAGCAGCGGAAATGCCGACACGAGCGCTGGGACGGGCTGGCAGGGCGCTTTTAAAGGCCGGTTAAATGACTGGCGCAAGCTCAAGGGGGTGGAACCGTGAGTTTACTGGACGATTTTGCCCACAAGTGCATTCTGATGGAGAAAAAGCGCACGCCTGACGGCGCGGGCGGCTACATCACCGAGTGGGAAGAGGGCGCGGAGTTCCTCAATTACCAATCTCTTGACACATCGATGGAGGCGCGAAAAGCGGAAAAGGAGGGTGTGACCTCGGTATATTCCGCGCTGGTCAATCAGAGCGTTCCCATCGAGTACAACGATTATTTCCGCGATACGGAAACGGGGATTACCTATCGTGTGACCTCGAATCCCGAGGAAAAGGCCGCACCGAGGTCTGCGGGCGCAATCATTAAGGCGCTGAAATTCTTCACCGCGGAGCGAAAGGAGTTGCCGAGATGACAAAAGATAAGGCGCTCCATGCGTGGTTTTCCAAATTCCTTCCGGCGTATCCGACCTCTAACGTGCCGGAGGACGCGGTTTTCCCTTGGCTGACCTATGAGCTTATCACGGGATCATGGGAGAGCGGCGAAATCGCGCTGACAATCAACCTATGGTATTACACCGAGAGCGAAGCGGTGCCGAACGCCAAGGCACAGGAAATCGCCGACGCCATTGGCATGGGCGGCTGCATGGTGCCGTACGACGGCGGGGCAATGTGGATCAAGCGCGGCTCCCCGTGGTGCCAGAACATCGCGGACGAGAGCGATAAAAACATCAAGCGGCGGTATCTCAACATGACGGTGGAATATCTGTCGCAGAACTGATGAAAGGACAAAACTATGAAATTTACAAAAATCCCTTCTGATGCATTCCAGAAATTGCAAATCAATGCGGGAATTCTGACGACAGACTTCACGCCTGCGACCGGCGCCGTCGGCGAGGCGGGGCAGATCGGCGCAACGACCGGCGGCGTCAATTTTACCGCCACGCCGACCTATTCGGATTTTGGCGAGGATATCGACAACTGCCCGAAGAACATGAAGGAGCTGAAAAAACTCGATTCGTGGGAAGTCAAGATGACCGGCACGTTTGTCAATGCCGATACCGCCATTGCAAGGCGGCTGTGCGGCGCGGCGGACATCGGGACGACCGACACGACCAAGGTCACACCGCGCAACGACCTCAAGGACGCGGACTTTGACGATATCTGGCTTGTGGGCGATTACTCTGACAAGAACGGCGAAGCCAACGGCGGCTTTATCGCCATCAAGTTGATCAACGCGCTTTCTACGGGCGGCTTCCAGCTCCAGACGAGCGACAAGGCCAAGGGGCAGTTTGCCTTTGAGTTTACCGGCCACTATTCCATGAGAGCGCAGGACATTGTTCCCTTTGAAATCTACATCAAGGCCGGCACGGAGGAGGCGTAAATGAGACTTTCCGACATTCATGGCGAACGCGTCTTTGACGTCATTGCGGACGTCATTGACCCCATCGCCAATATTGCACAGGACAAAAAAGCTTCGGCCATGTTTCGGCGTGAACCGCTACCGGAGGGCATGACGGAAAAGCAGTTTGCTACGCAGAGAGCGCGAAAATCGCTCCCAGAGCTGCTCAAGGGCCACAAAGGCGATATTATTGCCATTCTTGCGGCTATTGAGGGCGTGAGCGCAGACGATTACAAGGGCGCACTGAACCTTGTGAAGCTGACGCGGGACGCGGTGGAGCTGTTGACGGACGAAGCATTTGTCACGCTTTTTATCTCGGCGCAGAGCGAGAAATCCTCTGGCTCTGCGCCGGAGAATACCGAGGGCAAAAGCGAATAAAACCGTTCCTGCGATACTGCACGGCACGGCTCAATGAAAAAGCAAGAAACGACGCATACCACATCTATGTGACGGACGCGCTGCGCATTGTGGCAGAAAACACGGCGCGATACGCGGGAGGGAACTACATCAAGGCGCGATACGCTGATATGATTGAGCCGAAAAAGCAGGACAACAGAACGTGCGAAGAGATTACCGCCGATGTGGTCGCGCGGTGCGGATTGGTGGTGAAAAAATGAACCTGCTTGATCTTTTTGTGAAAATCACTGTTGATAACAGCGAAGTAGACATTGGTTTGGGGGAAACAAGCAGCAGAGCAGAAACGCTTGCAAATAAGCTTAAAGGCGGGCTTGCGACTGCTGCCAAAGTTGGCGCGGCGGCTGTTGCTGCGGGAGGCACGGCTATTGTAGCTGTTAGCAAACAGGCGATGGCTGCCTATGCCGACTATGAGCAGCTCGTAGGCGGCGCAAAGCTGATGTTTGGAGGAGCTTACGACTTTATCGCAGATAAAGCCAAAAACGCATATAGCACCGTTCAAATGAGCCAGAACGAATACCTGCGTCAAGTAAACGGATTTGCAACGGGCTTAAAAACGGCGCTCGGTGGAAACGAACAAGCGGCGGCAGAGCTTGCCGACAAGATCATCAATGCTGAAGCAGACGTTGTAGCGGCGACCGGTAATTCTCAAGAAGCAGTTCAAAATGCTTTCAACGGAATTATGAAGTCCAACTATACCATGTTGGATAACCTTCAAATCGGCATCACGCCCACAAAAGAAGGATTTCAAGATGTTATCGACAAGGTAAACGAGTGGAACGCGGCAAACGGGCGCGCCACAGAGTATCAAATCGAGAACCTGGCTGATTGTCAAAGCGCCCTTGTAGATTACATCGAAATGGTTGGAATGCAGGGGTACGCATCAATGGAAGCAGCTGATACGATTCAAGGCTCCGTGGCTTCCATGAAAGGTGCATGGGAAAATCTGCTTACTGGCATCGCCGATGACAACGCAAATTTTTCAGAACTGACAAGCAGTTTTGTCGACAGTGTTGTTACTGTTGGCGGAAACATTATTCCTCGCGTGAACGTGATTATTCAGGGGCTTACGCAGCTCATAACAGAAGCGTCACAGACAATTATTCCGATGGCCGTTCAGATTTTGCTTGAGAATCTACCGAGCATAGTTGCGGCTGGTATGGATTTAATTACGGCGCTGGTTAACGGAGTTCTTGACAACATTGATCTTCTGATTAGCTGTGTTCTTGAATTGGTCGATACAATTGTCGACAAGCTGATTGAAAACCTTCCGACGCTGGTTGACGGTGGGATCAAGCTAATTGTGGCGCTGGCAGGAGGATTGATTGAAGCGCTACCGCAACTCGCCGCAAAAGTCCCACAAATCATTCAGACAATTGTAAAGAGCCTTATAAGCGGCATCCCCGACATTTTGAGCGTCGGCAAAGACCTCATCCGCGGATTGTGGGATGGCATAAGCAGCATGGGGGACTGGCTGTGGGGCTGTGTAAAGGGTCTCTTTAGCGGAGTTATTGACGGTGTAAAAAATCTACTCGGAATTCACAGCCCGTCTAAGGTTTTTGCTGGCATTGGCGGATTTATGGCGGAGGGACTTGGGGATGGATTCGGAGAAAAATTTGCATCTATAAAAAAAGACATTGAAGGCAGCATGACTTTTGATGCCGCAGAAATAGGTTTTTCTGCATCTGCGCCCATCGGAGAATTGCCGGGTACAAGCAGTGCCCGGGGAAGCGATAGAAGCATCCACCTTACCGTCGTTTCGCCGAGTGGAAAGGAACTGGCACGTTTTGTCGCGCCGTATATGGGCGCACAACTTCAACTTGTTAGGGGGTAACAGTATGCTCGAGTGGTATATTAACGGCAAAGAAATGACGCAAAATGGCGCATATATCAGCACGGGCTATATTGTTACCTCCGCGCCTGTTAACAGGTCTGTGTATGCGGGAGGATGTTCTGCCTATGTAGCGACAAAAGCGAAAATTGGTTTAAAGTCTCTTAAGATCCCCGTGCGAATTGTGAATAGTTCTGCCGTCGACGCATCCAGAACAAAGTCCGCGATCCTGTCTATGTGCCTTGGCGATAAAGTTGATATCATGCTGTCAAATGGAGATAGATATGTCGCGGCGCTTGTGAGCGCAGGAGAAGCAGAATCGGTTAGTAATGGCGTCCTGGATTTTACGCTTGAGTTTCTGGGGTATCAGCGCGGCGAGTTGGTGTCGGCGAAGACCCCAGCTGTTATGTGTTTCTCCACCGCGCCGGAAACGCTATACAAGGCAACCGTTAAATCGGATCGAGATGGCTCGTTCGTTCTGGCGGGGATAACCTTCCTTGGTTGCAAACCGGGAGACGAGCTGGTTGTTGACGGATTGACTGGAAGACTGTTAAAAAACGGAACACCCGTATTGATTGCGGACACAGATTTCGTCAGTTTTCCTTTTTTACAGCCTGGAGAGAATGAAGTCCGTTGCACAACGGAAGCAGATATAGAATATTATCCGGTTTTTTTGTGATTGGTGGTGAAATATGCTAACACTTTCGGATGGAACAATTCTGGCAGTAGATGACTATTGCATAAAACAAAAATACAACGGAATCAATGAGCTGTCTTTCTCTGTCCCAGATGACATCAAGATCGTAAACGAGCAGAGCGTCCACGAAACCACGCGGAACCAGGCATATCTTGTCAAGATTGTCAATGGCGACAACATCACCTGCGAACTTGACCTTGATGAACTGCGTTCCGTGCAAACGGACTACGATGCAAGCGCAACGCCACACGATCATTTGTCGGCAGCTCTTACGTCTGTCGGATGGAATCTTGTTGATAACACCGGGATTACAACGCGCAGGACGATTACCGGCGCTTTGACACCGATGGAGATTATCAAACAGGTGGAAGATACATGGACCGGCGTGACCGCTATGTTTGACACAGCGACAAAGACCGTCACAATCCTTTGCCCGTCCGACAACAAGCCGCAATACGCTTTCTTGGCAGAAGAATTGAACCTTCGGCAGCTTGACATTGCAGGTGACAGTTCTTCTTTCTGCACACGTCTACGGGCGAAAGGTGCTGACGGAATGACTTTCGCCAGTATCAACAACGGCAAAGACTACGTTGAAAACTATACCTATTCCAACAGAATCATCTATGGCGTAGCTATCAGCGATGAACGCTTTACAAACAAAGAATCCCTGCTTGAATATGCGCAAGCCACGCTGGACGCAAATGCTGTCCCAGCTGTCAGCTATGAGTGCGATGTTGTGGACGTTGCTGCAATCGACAGCGACTACAGCTTCCAGAAGTTGCAGATGCACAAGGCTGTGTGGCTGCTTGATAAGAAGTTCGAGACAAGAGTTGCGCATAGAATTGTTGAGTATTGCATCTATCCCAACGACGCAAGCAAAAACAAGGTCACTTTGTCAACTGTGATTCCGTCTTTGCAAGGTTCTGTCAAATCTTTGCAAACTGCGATTTATGATCCGAACAGCGCAGTCCGGCAGCGGGAAACATCAGCAGTAGAGAACGCCACAAAGGCTATTACTGGCGCTTCTGGTGGGAATATCCGTTTTGTGTACGATGGCAACGGAAAGCCAATTGAGCTCCTTATCATGGATACTGACGATATTGCAACCGCTCAAAAGGTGTGGCGCTTCAATATCGGCGGCTTTGGTTTCAGCAGCAACGGCTACAACGGCACATACGCAACAGCAATCACGCAGGACGGTCATATTGTAGCTGATTTCATGGACGTTGGGACGCTTACGGCTGTACTTATTAAGTCACAAGATGGAAAGAGCAAGTGGAATCTTAGCACCGGCGAGATGGAGCTTTTCAACACCAACCTATCCACAATCGCCACCGGCGCGACGTACAAGAGTTCCGACTACTCGCAGGCGGATGCAGACCGTTCCGCTCAAATCACGGTCGGCATGGTGGATCCAACGTTATCTGACTACGAGAAGCTGGATGTTAACGGCGACGGACGCATTACCATCAGTGATACCGTGCAGATCCAGCAGATCATAGGCGGAGCGCGGACAGTAGATTTCACTACAGCGTGGAAGCTGCGCATCGATCCTGCCGATGGAAACAACCTCCTGAAGATCTATCGTGTGTACCACAATAACATCACCGGAGCAGACACTGAAAACATCGTCTTGTCTGCTGGATTTGCCAACGTGAAAGCAAACTCCGTTGAAGCTGTAAATTTGGTCGCGAAAGAAGCAGTCGAGGCGAAAAGCGCGAGCTTTACCACACTGAAAGTCAACGAGAAAGACTACCAGCCTTTTGAAAGGAAAGAAATCGGCTATGTCGTCTGCTGTACTGGCGGGAGCAATAATCAGGCAACCTGCTTCATTCCTGCAGGCACCTCTGGATCTTTCCAATGTGCATCGAACGACTGGTACTGCGCCTTCTCCTTTGATGGGTCTGGCGGTGCGACAAAAACCGGCGGCAGCGGAACCATAGATTCCGTTGTGGCCATCAACAACTTCTGACGGAGGTGCTTTTATGGCAGATAGTTTGGCGATCAAGCAGCCCATACAGCTTAACACAGCCCTAAATGGCGTGCCGCCTACTCTGCACATGGTACAGGGCGACACCAATTCCCGGACCATCTCTGCGGCGCTCTGGTCCGGCGCGGAGCCGTACAATGTCCCCACCGGGGCCTCGGTGATGCTCCGATTCCGGAAACCGGACGGTACCGGCGGCCTGTACGCCGAGAGCGAGGCCGGCGATAAGATATCCTGGAGCGGCAGCGACGTGGAGATCCCGGTCGCGGCCCAGGTCCTGGCCGTAGCGGGCGTTGTGCTGGCGCAGGTGGATGTATTTGTGGGAGCGGGCAGCACTGCCGCGATGAGACTGGCGACCTTTGCCTTCCGCATCGCGGTACAGCCGGACGTCTACGCAGATGCGCAGATCATCTCCAGCGACTACTATAAGGGCATCATCAACGCGCCCTACATCGGCGAGAATAATCACTGGTACGCGTGGGACACCGCCACGGATACGTTTAAGGACACCGGCGTGTCTGCGGTCGGTCCGGAAGGCCCTCCGGGCAGAGACGGCTCTACCATCGTAGCAGACGGCCTGTTCGGCTTCGACGTAGACCCGGAGTCTGGCCAACTGCGGCTGTACTACACCGGCGACACGCCGCCGGACTTCGAGATCGACGCTGACGGACACCTGATCTACAAGCTGTCCCCCGACGTCAGCGTGGACATCGGCAAGGTGCAGGGGGCGCAGGGCGACCCGGGGATCACCACCATGACGCAGGCGGCCTACGACGCGGCGGTGGCGGCGGGCACCATCGACGCCGACACATGGTACGGCGTGTATACGGAGGGCTAAGGTATGCTATACAAAGGCACAAAGCCCGCCGCGCTGTATCGGGGCTCTTACAAACCTGGGAAACTGTACAAGGGCACACAGCTAATCGCGGGCTATGCAGACACAGCAAAAGACGCGCCTGCGACATGGGAGGGCACCTATGACGATGTCATGGGCGTCACGGCCACCGGCAAGGGGAAGCAGCAGACATACAGCGGTGTCCAGCTGCTGGACATCAGCACCTGCACAATCAACAGTGCCAAGCCCTATGGCCTAACGATCACGCGCGACGGGGACGTGGTCAAGATCCAGGGCACTGCGGTGCCGGACAACGTTGGAGACGTGAACTTCTTCGTACTCCTGTGGACGCGCGACACGGCCATGAGCGGCAAGGGGTATGTGATCACGCCATTTTTACTGCAGGGCAGCATCGACAGGGTCTACGGACTGCGAACCGCGGAGGAGACGGCTATTGCATGCGGCCTTATCCTGACGGAGGGCGAGGCTGTAGACGTGGCGCTGCGGTTAATGGTTTCCGTTGACACCCCCACCGCCTACGAACCCTACGTGGGCGGGCAGCCGTCCCCAAGCCCGGACTACCCCCAGCCGCTGGTGGCGGCGGAGGGCGCGCTGACGGCCAGCGGGCGGACGGGCACCACGCCCACTACCGTGACGCTGCCGGTGCTGCGGGCCATCCCCGGCAAGGACATCCGCGACACGCTGACGTACATCGGCGGCGGTCAGTGGCAGGTGACGCGGAACGTGGGGGTGACGGTGGTAGATGGCGAGACGGTCAAGTTCACAGAAAACGCCGGCGGCTGGTGGCAGCTGCCATGGCATAGCTCACCGGGCGCATTACACAACGCTGAGGGCTCAAACAATGTAGGGCTTAAAATCCGTGCCAACGGCAGCTACGAGTTCTTTTATACACTTCCCGACTGGTCCGCGGCGGTGGGCATCGAAAGCGTGGACGAGTTGAACACCTTGTGCCAGGCGACCTCAATGACCATCTGGTACGTGCTGGCGACGCCCACCACGGAGACGTTGACGCTGGGGGAGCTGCCCAGCTACCCGGTGCATACGGAGCTGGACGTCTCCGGAGACTACCCGCCTGACGTCACCGGGACGGTCAAGGTGGGGACATGAAAGGAGTGACAACATGAGCACACCCTATTTGAATCTGGGCATTGTCAGCGCCTACGCGGACGCCAAGCGCGGCGGCTACACCGGCACCTACGACGAGTTCTGCGCGCTGCTGGCGGGGATCGGGGGCTTGCAGCCCAAGCTGACCGCCGGCGCCAACATCTCCATCACCGGGAACACCATTGCCACCAAAGCTTTCCCCTGTAACCCCAACCTGCTGGACAACTGGTATTTCCCGAATCCGGTCAATCAGAGGGGCGCAAGCGGCACGATTAGCACGGCGGGGTATTTCTTTGATCGTTGGAAACTGGTAAGCGGCAGCGTGACCATCAATAGCGGAGGTATCGTGCTGAACGGTACCATTGCGCAGGTGCTGGAGTATGCCGTCGGTCAGACGGTGACGGCAACCGTGCTGACGCCGGACGGCGTGACCGATGTGACGCCGGCATATGACGATGAGACGAAGACATTTACGGTCACCACGCAGGGAAAGACCATCAGGGCCGTCAAGCTGGAGCTGGGCAGCGTGCAGACCCTTGCCCACCAAGACGCCAACGGCGCGTGGGTGCTCAACGAGATCCCCGATTATGCAGAGCAGCTGCTGAAATGCCAGCGGTACTTGAGACCAGCTGGAACGCAGTTTATAACCTCTCAAGCGTCGGGCAATATGTATGGCAGCGTTGTGATGATCAACAGCTATCCGATGCGGGCAGTGCCAAGCATCGTGAACGCAAACTATGTGGGGAGTGAAGTGCACGAAGTTACTGGTGGTGTTGCAGGGACTATAACGAATGTATTTACGCCAGGCATTTATGGCAGTTTTACTGTCCAGCTTAGTGGAACGTCAATGCCGAACTATGTGTATATTGACCCCACGGGTTTCAACCCGCTGCTGTCGGCGGAGCTGTGAGGAGGTGAGAGCGTGGACGTCTGGATACAAGTCGCGGTGCCCCTTGCGGCGGCGGTGCTGACCAGCAGCGGCCTGTGGGCCGTGGTGGCCAGGCGCGTCGACAAGGGGGACGCCGAACGGAAGATGCTGGTGGGCCTGGCCCACGACCGCATCGTGCATCTGGGCATGGTGTACATTGACCGCGGGTACATCACGCAGGACGAGTACGAGAATCTCAACGATTATCTGTACGCGCCCTACGAAAAAATGGGAGGCAACGGCAGCGCCAAGCGGGTCATGGAGGAAGTGCGGAAGCTGCCGATGCGGAAATAGTTGCACCGGAGTACGGAACAAGAACCCGCGGACGGGATAAGGCGGAGGTGGAAAAAATGGATCGCTTGGATGAGATCAGAAAAAGGCTCCTGGCAACAACGCCAGGAGCCTGGGGAAGGATCAGCAATGGTGAGGACTGGGACGATGCCGAAGGCGATGATTGGGTCGTTTGCACAGAGGATGGACAATACATTGCCCAAACCAGTTACGACGGCCTGAGTCCCACCACGAGGGAGACCTGCAAGGCCGACGCGGTGTTCATCGCCCACGCGAAGGAGGACATCGCGTACCTGCTGCAGGAGTTAGAAAACTATAAAGGACAGGCGCACTGACGCCGGAAAGGAAATTGAACTATGGATATCGCATCTCTGGGCATCGCAAGCGTGGCGGCCATCACCGTCATCTGCTATCTCATCGGCATGGGCGTCAAGGCCAGCGGCCTCGACAACAAGTGGATCCCGGTGATCATGGGCCTGTGCGGCCTGCTGCTGGGCATCGCGGGTATGTTCGTCATCCCGGACTACCCGGCCAGCGACTACATCACCAGCGCCGCTGTGGGTATCGTCAGCGGCCTTGCGGCCACCGGCATCGACCAGATCGGCAAGCAGCTGAAGGGGGACAAGTGATTATGGCTAAGCGGGTATACCTGTCCCCCAGCGACCAGCGGCGGAACACCTACGCGGTAGGCGACACCACCGAGGCCATCCAGTGCGGGCGCATTGCGGAGGCTTGCAAGGCCGCTCTGGAGCGCTCCGGCGTGGAGGTGATGCTGGGGCAGTACGACACCATGCAGAACCGTGTGGCGGCGTCCAACCGCTTCAAGGCTGACCTGCACGTCCCTATTCATTCCAACGCCTGCAACGGCAAGGCCAGCGGTACGCACCTGTTCTGCTATAGCGGCGACCGGAACAGCGCCGGGTACAAGGCGTGTCAGGCGGTGCTGGATGTGCTGGGGCCTGTGACGCCGGGTGCGCCGGACGCGATCCGAGCGTATCCCGCACTGTACGAGGTGAAGCACCCTGCCGCCACGACGGTGTATATCGAGGTGGACTTC
>OIXQ01000395.1_pt1 | contig 20679 bp, 17 predicted proteins | sample 1587791 | NCBI WGS metagenome assembly OIXQ01 (sample SAMN03283273) | human gut metagenome | biome: human-associated habitat; material: feces | host: Homo sapiens | place: Peru | collected 2012
CTCGGCGAACTTGAATCCAGGACGCAGGGTGTCACGATCATCAATCTTGACCGTGTGTCCCTCAGCCTCAAGAGCCTTCTTAAGCTGATTCATCTTGTCCAGAATCCTCGTGTGCTCTTCGTCAGTCTTGTAGATCGGAACCATAACGACCTGGATAGGGGCGAGGGCCGGCGGAAGGACAAGTCCGTTGTCATCGCCGTGAGCCATCACGAGGGCTCCCATAAGCCTCGTGGAAACGCCCCAGGATGTAGCCCACACGTACTGCTGCAGGCCTTCCTTGTCCGTATATTTCACATCGAACGACTTGGCGAAGTTCTGGCCGAGGAAATGCGATGTACCGGCCTGAAGAGCCTTTCCGTCCTGCATCATCGCCTCGATTGTGAGGGTGTCGAGGGCACCGGCAAACCTCTCGTTAGGGCTCTTGTGTCCCACGATCACCGGCAGAGCCATAAACTCACGTGCGAACTTCGCGTACACCTGAACCATTCTCTGAGCCTCCTCCTGAGCCTCCTGCGAGGTCGCGTGGGCCGTGTGGCCCTCCTGCCAGAGGAACTCGGCAGTGCGGAGGAAAAGCCTTGTGCGCATCTCCCAGCGGACAACGTTCGCCCATTGGTTGCACATAATCGGGAGATCCCTCCAGGATGTGATCCAGTTCTTGTATGTGCTCCAGATGATGGTCTCGGAGGTAGGCCTTACGATAAGCTCTTCCTCAAGCTTGGCGGACGGATCCACGACAACGCCCTTTCCATCAGGATCGTTCATAAGCCTGTGATGTGTGACGACGGCACACTCCTTGGCGAATCCGGCCACGTGCTCGGCCTCCTTGCTGAAGAAAGACTTAGGAATGAAAAGCGGGAAATAGGCGTTTTCGGCGCCGGTCTCCTTGAACATCGTGTCAAGAGCGTGCTGCATCTTCTCCCAGATCGCGTAGCCATAAGGCTTTATGACCATACATCCCCTGACGGCGGACTGCTCCGCCAAGTCTGCCTTCACAACCAGATCGTTGTACCACTGAGAATAGTTCTCAGACCTTTTTGTCACTTCCTTTGCCATATATTCTTTGCTGTTTTTGTCAATTATTCTTATTATTGTGCAATATTCCGAAAGGTATGGATTTTGTTCACAGAAGAACATTTGTGTGGCCGATACCTTTGGATACGGCCACGAAGTTACGAATTTATTGTTAAATATAGGAGATTCAGAAATGAAAACACGCACAATCCTCTTTATCTCGGCGCTTCTGGCACTGACTTCGTGCGGTTCAGCGGCGCGGTTTGCCAGTGATGCTTCCAGACAGAAGTATCAGGATGGAATCTACTATACATCCAATGCCAAGGTCCATCAAGCCGAGGAGGCAGCCACCTCCGCAAATGACGAGGAGACCGACCTTCTTGTAGCAAAGACAAAGAACTCCCCGATCTTCATGAAGAGCGGAGAAAAGGTTGACACTCTGTTCATCCCTGAGAACAAAGCGGCGAGAATAGATTTCAACAACACTGACAACACCACATCCGTTTACCTCTACGACAACGGTTTCGACACCTGGGCCGCCTACCAACCTTGGTACGCGACATCCTGGTATTCCTGGAACCGTCCTTTCTACACCTCGATCTACTGGGGCGCGAATCCTTGGTACTATGGAGGCTGGTACTCACCGTGGCACTACGACCCTTGGTATTATGGATATTCCTGGGGGTGGGGCAATCCGTGGTATTACAGCGGATGGTACGACCCTTGGTACTGGGATCCTTGGTACTATAGCGGATGGTACGGTGGCTGGTATGGAGGCTGGTACGGCGGATGGTACGGCGGATGGTACGGCGGATGGCATGATCCGTGGTACTACGGAGGATGGGGCTATGGTCATCATCACCACCACGGCCACGACTTCTTCGGTCCGGGAAGCGGCAGAGTCTATACGCCACGCTTGTCAACAACCGGCTCCGTCAGGAGAAGCGGCATAGGATCAGCGTCAGGAAGCGCGGGCGTAAGAAGCTCATCAATGACTAGATCCAGAGGAATTTCCGGATCGACAAGGACCTCGATGTCAGCATCGTCCACCAGATCATCAAGCCTCGGCGGACACACCGGCGGCACAAGGTCATCGATCTCATCGGTGAACAGACCGGCCTCCTCTTCTGTAAGGTCTTCGTCATCCAGATCGTCATCCGTCAGATCATCGGCGGACAGAGCGTCGTCAGTACGGTCATCAGCGGGAAGTACGGTCAGATCCAGTGGTTCATCCTCATTTGGAACCTCGACCGGATCCTCTTCCGTAAGGTCATCCTACGGCAGCAGCCGTTCATCATCTTCGTCATCAACGATGTACTCAAGACCGGCAAGCAGTAGAAGTTCAAGCGGAACGACATCAGGAGGCTACTCATCAGGTAGTTCCAGCAGGAGTTCTTCTGGAGGCTACAGGTCTTCGGGATCTTCTTACAGGTCCTCATCCAGCAATGATTATTCATCCGGCTCGACGAGGAGCTCAAGCAGCTACTCCACAGGCAGGAGCTCAAGTTCATATTCTTCCGGCAGCTCAAGCCGCAGCAGTAGCAACTATTCCGGCGGCGGGTTCTCCGGTGGCGGATCATCCAGAAGTTCAAGTGGTTCGTACGGTGGAGGAGGCGGCTCCAGAAGCGGTGGCGGAAGAAGGTAACCATTAAAACAATAGAAATAATGAGAAAGACAATATTCACTGCGCTTTTGTCATTGACCGCTGTAGCGGCCGGGGCGCAGACAATGTACGACGGGCTGACATTCAGCCAGAACAACTACTACGGAACGGCAAGGTCGATCGGTATGGGCAACGCGATGACGGCAGTCGGCGGCGACCTCGGGTCAATCGGTATCAATCCTGCGGGATCGGCAGTGGCGGGATACTCCCAGTTCACGATCACGCCGAATCTCACGCTCAGTTCGATGAACTCATCCTACAGCGCCTATCCGGTCGGAGGAGTTGACAAGTTCGTCAATGAGCAGGGCAAGAACCTGACACGGTTCTCTTTGCCGAACTTCGGTGCCACGTTCAATTGGAACTTAGGGAACAGAAGCGGCCTTAAGTCCATCACTTATGGAATCGTCGTCAACGGAACGAACAATTTCACCGGCAAGATGCTGGCCGGAGGGGTGAACGACAAGACGAGTTACATCAGTGCGATGGCGGTCGGCGCTGACGGATTCCATTCGGGCTTTCTGAATGGTCACCTCGACGGCAAGGGAAACAAAATTGACATTTGGGACAACGCCTATTACGAGAATGACGACCGGAATATGCCCGCCCCGTGGAATGCCATCGTAAATGCGCAGGCTGGAGCGATAGCAAACTACGGGAACTCTTCTGACCCCAACTACGCTTATCGTTACGTAGCCGCGACAGAAATGTGCAGGCCTGTCACCGAACAAGAAGTCAATGATGGTTATTACACACTCGGCGAGGGGGAATACATCAAAGACGGCGTTGTCATGGACAAAGACGGGAACGGCATTTACAGCCTATCCCTCGGTGGCCCTCTGAATCAGGCTTACGGGCGCAAGGTAACCGGCAGCAAATACGACGCGCTTTTCAACGTCGGGTTCAATTTCAGCGAGACATTTTTCGTTGGAGTGAACTTCGGTGTCACATCTCTCAACTACAATTATGATGAGTATTTCAAAGAGGCCGCTGCAAATCCTGACAATTTCGAGATTGACTTTGGAGAAAAAGGAATAACTCGTTTCAGCGACTATCGCACCCGTTACTCCTACACGGCGGACGGAAGCGGAATCTATGGAAAGTTCGGATTTCTGTGGAGACCGATTGACGGAATCCGCGTTGGAGCGGCCGTCCAGACACCGACAATCATGGAAATCAACGAACGTTGGAGACAAGACGTCAATGTCAACTACACCGACGCCTCATTCAACGGGTCGGCCAAGACGCCTGAGGGGGACTATTCCTACAGACTACGCTCGCCTTACAGACTCAACGCCGGAGCAGCGTTCACCTTCGCGGGAATGGCTCTTCTAAGCGCGGACTACGAGATGACCGACTACAGCACGATGAAGTTCATGAGCAAGAACGGCGGATGGAATGACGACACCTACGGGAAACTGAATGACGAGATCCGCAACCGTATGGGAGTGTCCCACATGGTAAGGGTCGGAGCGGAGTTCAAACCGGTGCCGGAGATCGCCGTCCGCGCTGGCTACAATTTCACCACGACTCCTGAATATGTCAGCGAAGGCAACAGCAAGACAACGCTGAACGACAGAACCAACGCTTTCTCCGTAGGCCTTGGATATTCATCAAACGGATCGTTCTTCGCGGACATCGCGGCAAGGCTGACTATGCTGTCGGACGAATATATCTCACCTTACGCCGACTACCTTAAAGATCTGGCTTCTCCGATGATCCTCAACAAGAGGGACCTCTACAGCATCACGGCGACCTTCGGGTGGAGATTCTAAAGGTTTTTCAGATAGGAGATTGAATCCGGACCTTCGTTGAAAAGGAGGTCCATGATGGAAAGATTCGGAACGAAACCGTACTTTCGGGCAAAGACCTGGAAGTACGGTTTTTCCAGATTCAGGTCTTTCAATATGTTGTCCGGACGTTTCGGGTGGATGAGTTCCCGGTAATCCATTCCGTAGCGGCCGGAATCCAACGGAACCTCACGGGAACGGACGGGGACATATTCATCGGTCATCCTCAGGTCCACCGAGACGCCGGTCTTCCGGAGGAAGAACCTGATCAGTTGTGAATCAAGGTCGAACAACGTCTCTGGTTGTGAATCCAGGATTCCGAACAGTTCGTCCTTGTAATATTCAAAATAAGCGGAGGACTCGTAGGCGGACGCAATCGCCCGTTCGGTGCGGATCAGCCACGGAGTCGAGTAATCCACCTTGATCTCGGTGATCGGCAGCTCATGGGTTCCGCTTTCGTGGACAATCGGGAAATTAAGGCTCTGAGGGCCGTCGGCGGCATAGTAACGGAAGCGGTTCCTCCAGGATTGCTTCTGATAATGCTCGCAGGCCTCAAGGTAAACAACAGAAGGCTTCACCCTGTCCGGAGACAAGATGAAGTCTTTAGCCATCAATGCGAAATAGCTGACCGGCGGAAACCAAGCCACACTCAGCAGCACGGCCGCCTCTTCAGGCCTATTCGAATTCGCCCTTCTCGTGAGAGTCGTTTGCCCTGATGATTCCACGCTTCGAGCTTCTGATGAAATTCAGGATCGTGTCACGCTCCTCGCTCTGAGGGAATCCGGCCTCGACCTTGGCGCAGCCGTCGGTGATGTTGTAGCCGGCGAAATAGATCGTGTCGTAGATGTCCTTGATGTTGCGGATCACCTCCGAAGAGAACCCGCGGCGGCGGAGTCCCACGATGTTCACACCTGAATAGCAGATCGGATCGCGGCCGCAGAGGACGTAAGGAGGGATATCCTTGTTGATCTTGGACATTCCGCCGACCATCGCGTGACATCCGATCTTGGAGAACTGGTGAGCCTTCGCTCCGCCTCCGACAATCGCCCAGTCATCAACCACGGTCTCGCCGGCGATGCCGACGAAACTGACAAGGATGCAGTGATTTCCTACCACGCAGTCGTGGGCCACATGAACGTAGGACATCAGCAGAGTGTTGCTGCCGATCTTCGTCACGCACTTGCCGCTGGCCTTGGTGCCACGGTTGATCGTCACACACTCGCGGATGGTGACATTGTCGCCGATCTCCACGTATGTGACCTCACCCTCATATTTAAGATCCTGAGGGATGGCGCCTACCACAGCACCTGGGAATACCTGGCAATTCTTTCCCATCTTGACGTATGAATATATCATCGCATGCGGATGGATCTTGCATCCGTCTCCGATCTCCACGTCGTCATCGATGAAGGCGAAAGGACCGATCTCAATGTTGTCGCCAAGTTTCGCCTTAGGGCTCACTGACGCTAATGGTGAAATTGTGTTCATATTCTAAGTGTTTTATCAGCAAGATTTCTCACGGATGGCCTTGGCGGTCCGTGTGTTGATTGTGTGTCCAGGCTTGAAAGCGGTGACCTTGGCCTTGAGATAACCTCCGGCGAGTCTCAGGTCTCCGATCAGATCCAGAAGTTTATGTCTTCCGCATTCATTCGGGAAATGAAGTTTGAGATTGTTGAGGTAACCGTTGTCGTTTATGGCAAGCTCAGGCACGTTGAAAAGCGCGGAGAGCCTCTCGACCTGCTCCGGCTGGACCGGATGTTCAACTATCACGATGGCGTTATCGACATCCCCACCCTTGACCAGATTGTTCTGGAACAAGTACTCTATCTCGTGGAAGAACACGAAAGTACGGCACGGGCCGATCTCCTTGGCATAGTCCGTGGACTCATCCCAATGCGCGGTCTGCACACCAAGTACCCTGGAGCCGAAGTCCACGGTGATGTCCATCGAAGGCGCGTCGGCCGGAGTGATCCTCACGAATGAGCCGGTCTTTTCGTCACTGATTTCAATCTCCTCTGGAATAGTGACATATTTCCTGTCAGCCTTCTGTTCTTTCAGGCCGTCCTTGGCGATTGCCTCCACATAATAACGGGCGCTGCCGTCCAGAATCGGAACCTCGACATTGTCGATTTCAACAAGGGCATTATCCACGCCCATTCCCGTCAGAGCTGACATCAGATGCTCAATCGTGGACACAGACGCCTCTCCTTTGGAGATAGTGGTACTTCTGGCCGTCGATGACACATTCTCAGCCAAAGCCTCGACGAACGCGTTTTCACCGAGGTCCACTCTGTGGAACATTATCCCAGTGTCCTCGGGAGCCGGTTTGAGAATCATCTTTGAGATCTTGCCGGTGTGAAGCCCCTTACCATGGAACTCATATTCACCCGCAAGGGTCTTTTGCTTATTCAAAGTCATAATCTATCTTTTGCAGGCTGCGTAAAATACAGCAGTCTGCAAAGATAGCAATGAAATTTTGAATATTCAAGGATTACAACGCCACTTCGTAGCTATTGGCTACTATTCTTCGCCCTGACGCTTGAAGACGGCGTAGCTGCGGAGGTAGTTCTTGAGCGGAAGGGCCGGCGAGCCAAGGAACACCTGACCTGACTTACGAATATTTCCGATCACGCCACACTGGGCTCCGATGGTCGTGTTGTCGGCGATGTTCAGATGCCCGGCGATGCCGACCTGGCCTGCGAGGATGCAGTTCTTGCCGATCTTCGTCGAACCGGCGATTCCGCACTGGGCGGCCATCACGGTGTTGTCGCCGATCTGGACATTGTGGGCTATCTGGCAGAGATTGTCGATCTTGACTCCGTTGCCGATGATCGTGGACTCCATCTCGGACTTGTCGATGGTCGTCCCGGCCCCGATCTCGACATTGTCGCCGATGATGACATTGCCGATGTGCTCGATCTTCTCCCAAGTCCCGTCAGGGAGCGGCGCGTTGCCGAATCCGTCGGATCCGATGACAGCGTTGGCGTGGATGATCACATTGTCGCCGATGACCATTCCCGGATAGATGACGACTCCCGGGTAGATGATGCAATGCGAGCCGATCACGGTGTTGTCGCCGACATAGACATTCTCGTAGATCTTGGTGTAGTCCCCCACCTTGGCGTGGTGCCCGACATAGGAATGGCTGCCGAGATAGACCTTTTTACCGAACTTGGTGGTCAGGAACCATGATGAACGGAAGCCTCTGTGCCTCTTGTCCGTACGCCTTTTTGTGGAAACATATTTAAGAAGGTCGGCCAACGACTTATAAGCGTCATCGACCTTGACCATGGTCGAAGTCACAGTCTCTTTCGGGACAAAATCCTTGTTGACCAGCAGGACACTTGCCCTGCATGTGTAAACGTATTTCTCGTACTTAGGGTTGGCGAAAAAACACAGCTGCCCCGGTTTGCCATGCTCGATCTTGGCGAACGATGTGACCGTTGCCTGGGGATCGCCTTCCACGGTTCCCCTGAGCACCTGAGCCAATTGCTTTGCGGTAAATTCCATCTTCTTTATGGCGATTAAATCTACAATTTCCAATTACGGAATGCAAAGAAAGCAATTTATTTTCATATTCACTAAAATATTCTTATCTTTGCATCGTTGTGAGAGATAGGGGACGAAAGCGTCTCCTATCTTTCGCTTTGTAAAACCAGACTTTATGCGGAAAGAACAGATCATAAGCAGCATTGAGGAGGCCGTGCGCGCCCGCGGATGCTTCATAGTCGATGTCTCGGTCAGCAATGACAACGACATAGTGCTCACCATCGAGAAAGAGGTCGGCGACATGGACCTTGAGGATTGCGTCAGCGTGAACGATGCTTTTCTGACGGCTTTCGACAAGGACGCGGAGGACTATTCCCTGACCGTCACATCCGCCGGACTCGACCAGCCGTTCAAGGTTCTCAAGCAATACGGGAAGGCCATAGGCTCGGCTGTGGAGGCAAGACTTAAAGGCGGAAAGAAGATCATCGGAGTCCTCACGGGAGCCGACGAGGATGGAATATGCCTGAGATATTCACAGAAAGAAACGGTGGAAGGCAAGAAGAAAAAGGAACTCGTGGAGCACGAGGACCGCATCGGGTTCGCGGAGATCAACTCCGTTGTGCCGCACATAGTGTTCAAGAAATAAGAATATCAAGAATATAAATATGGAAAAGAAAGAAGAAATCACTCTTATTGACGCCTTCAAGGACTTCAAGGAAGAGAAGAACATCGACAGACCGGTGATGATGGGTGTGCTCAAGGACGTGTTCCTCACCCAGATTGCCAAGACCTATGGCTCGGCCGACAATTTCGATGTCATCATCAACGTTGACAAGGGAGACTGCGAGATCTACCAGAACTTCGATGTGGTCGAGGAGGTGGAGAATCCTAACACACAGATCACTCTTGATCAGATCAAGGCCGAGACCGGTGATGACGACTACGAGATCGGGGATGTCTATACCAAGAAACTCTCCCTCGCGTCTTTCGGTAGAAGAGGAATCCTGAACATCAGGCAGAACCTTCAGGGCCGCATCATGGACATCGACAAGGCGAATGTATTCAAGGCATATTCCGACAAGATCGGCGAGATATTCACGGGTGAGATCTACCAGACTTGGTCGAAGGAGGTCATCATCCTTGACGATGACAACAATGAGCTTCATCTGCCTAAGGCCGAGCAGATTCCAGGAGAGAGATTCAAGAAGGGAGACACCCTCCGCGCCATCATCAAGAGCGTGGAGATGAAGAACAACACCACCCCTTACATCACTCTTTCCAGAACATCCAACGAGTTCCTTGAGAAACTCTTCGAGCATGAGGTTCCGGAGATATTCGATGGCCTCATCACCATCAAGAAGGTTGTCCGTGTACCTGGCGAGCGCGCCAAGGTGGCTGTCGAGTCCTACGACGAGAGGATCGACCCGATCGGAGCGTGCATCGGCGTGAAGGGATCAAGAATCATCGGAATCGTGCGCGAGCTCCGCAACGAGAATATCGACGTGCTCCAGTGGACGAACAACACGCAGCTTCTCATCCAAAGAGCCCTCAATCCTGCAAGAGTGTCATCAATCGACCTCGGCAACTCGGAAGAGGACAAGATCAAGGTTTACATGCAGCCTGACGAGGTCAAGAAAGGTATCGGTCGCGGAGGATGCAACATCAAACTGGCCGGAATGCTTGTCGGCAGGGAAATCGAGGTTTGGAGAGAGCTTCCTAAGGACGAGGCTCAGGAAGAGGAGGACGTTCTCCTCAGCGAATTCAGCAACGAGATAGACCAGTGGGTGATCGACAGACTGGAGGCCATCGGATGCGACACGGCCAAGAGTGTGCTCGCGTTCACACCTGAGGACATCGCCAAGAGGGCCGACCTTGAGGACGAGACCGTGGCTGAGGTGTTCAAGATCCTAAGGGCTGAATTTGAAGAGTAACCGTCCAAGGCGGACAGCGGACAATTATTAATTTAAAGGGGTTGAATATGGCAGAAATCAGACTAAATAAAATCATCAAGACTTACAACATCGGGCTTCAGAAACTTGTGGACTTTTTGGCCAGCAAGGGAGTTGAGGTCGAAGCCAATCCTAACGTGAAGATCTCGGAGGATCTTCTTCCGGCGATTGACAAGCAATTCGAGAAGGACAAGGCCAACAAGCAGGCTGCGGAAAAGATTGACATCAAACTCAACGAGATTCTGGAAAAGACATCCAGAAAGCAGCAGGAAAGCGCCAAAGAGGAAGAGGATGAACCGGTAAGGGAAACTGTCATCAAGACAACCATCTTCACTCCTGTCGAGCCTAAACCGGAACCTCAAGCCGCTGTTCATGAAGAGACGGAACCTGAGCGCGAAGAGGAAGTGGAGCCGATGGCTGAGCCAGAGCCACAGCCGGAACCACAACCTGAGCCACAGCCTGAGACCCAGGCGCCGGTCGAGGAGCAGATAAAGGAACCGGAAACGAAACCCGAGGCAGAGCATGTCAAGGAGAGTCCGGTGATCGAGGAGCCTAAGCAGGAAGTCGTGGCCGAATCCAAGCCGGAGAAAAAACCGGAGAAAAAGGTGGATAAACCCGTCAAGAACGTTACCCCTGAGCCGACAACCCCTGCTCCAGGGAAGGATGTCCGTGGCGGCGAGAGACCGCTGAGCAAGCACGAGAGGAAACTTGCGGCCAGACAGAGGGAGGAACAGGCGAAAGCCAGACACCAGCAGCAGGCACAACCTCAACAGCCTCAGGCCAAGGAGGAAAAGCCAGCGGAGCAAAGTTCCACCCCTGGGCTCAAAGTCTTGGGGAAGATTGACTTGTCCCAGTTCGAGCCTAAGAAGGGTAACAAGAAGAGAGAGAGAATAGCCAAGGGAAGCCAGAAGGTTGACGTGGCGAAGGAAGGCAAGCAGGCTGACAACAGTTCCCGCAAGGATAAGAACAAGAATGCCAAGCAGGCTCAGGAGCAGGGCAAGGGCGGCAAGAAGCGCAACCGTGGGACGGACCGCTTCAAGCCGGCCATGACCGAGGAGGAGCAGGAGGCGATGCAGAAGGAGATCCAGAAGCAGGTCAAGGAGACCTACGCCAGGATGAACGACAACAAGAAGAACAACTTCGGAGCCAAGTACAGAAAGGAGAAGAGGGAACAGGCGGCCGCCAAGTCCCAGGAGGAGATGGCACAGGAGATAGCCGAGAAGAAGGTTCTCAAGGTCACCGAGTTTGTGACCGCCAACGACCTCGCCACCCTTATGAACAACACTCCAGTCAACGAGGTCATCAAGGCTTGCATGGATCTGGGTCTCATGGTTTCCATCAACCAAAGGCTTGACGCAGAGGCGCTTGTGCTTGTCGCCGAGCAGTTCGGCTACAAGGTAGAGTTTGTGACCGCCGACCTCACCGAAGAGATCGAGGGAAGCAGCGAACAGGCTGACCGCGAGGAAGACCTTGTTCCGAGACCACCGATCATCACTGTGATGGGACACGTTGACCATGGTAAGACATCGTTGCTCGACTATATTCGTAAGTCAAACGTCATCGCCGGAGAGGCGGGAGGTATCACCCAGCACATCGGTGCCTACAACGTGAAGCTTCCAGACGGCAGGAGGATCACCTTCCTTGACACCCCTGGACACGAGGCGTTCACCGCTATGCGTGCCCGTGGAGCCCAGCTCACCGACCTTGCGATCATCATCATCGCGGCCGATGACGCTGTGATGCCTCAGACAGTCGAGGCCATCAACCACGCCCAGGCGGCCGGTGTACCGATGGTGTTCGCCATCAACAAGATAGACAAGCCAGGCGCCCAGCCGGAAAGGATCTACCAGCAACTGGCACAAATGAATATCCTAACTGAGGCATGGGGTGGGAAATACCAGTGTCAGGAAATCTCCGCGAAGAAGGGACTCAACGTCGACAAGCTTCTTGAGAAGGTTCTCCTTGAGACCGACCTTCTTGACCTCAAGGCCAACCCGAACAAGAACGGCGTCGGAGCGGTCATCGAGTCATCCCTTGACAAGGGACGTGGATATCTCGCCACGGTACTCGTGCAGGACGGAACACTCAAGACCGGAGACATGGTGCTGAGCGGCAGTTACTACGGCCGCGTGAAGGCCATGTTCAACGAACGTGGACAGAAAGTGAAAGAGGCCGGTCCTTCGACCCCTGTTTCAATCCTCGGTCTGAACGGAGCGCCGAGCGCCGGTGACAAGTTCAATGTGATGAGCGACGAGAAGGAGGCCAAGGCAATCGCCAACAAGCGTGAGCAGCTCCTGCGAATCCAGGGCATCAAGACTCAGAAGCACATGACCCTTGAGGAGATCGGACGACGGATCGCCATCGGCAACTTCAAGGAACTCAACGTCATCGTGAAGGGTGACGTGGACGGATCGGTGGAGGCTCTCTCAGATTCCCTCATCAAGCTCTCAACCGAGCAGGTTCGTGTCAATGTGATCCACAAGGCTGTGGGAGCGATCTCCGAGTCCGATGTGATCCTGGCCGAGGCTTCGGATGCGGTCATCATCGGATTCCAGGTACGTCCTTCCACGGACGCAAGGAAACTGGCCGACGAGCAGGGAATCGAAATCCGTCTCTACTCCGTCATCTACGACGCCATCAACGATGTGAAGGACGGTATCGAAGGTATGCTTGAGCCTATCAAGAAGGAGGAGATCACCGGAACGGCGGAGGTCAAGCAGACCTTCAAGATCTCGAAGGTCGGAACGATCGCCGGCTGTCTTGTCAGGGACGGTAAGATCGCTAAGACGGCGCAGTGCAGGCTTATCCGTGACGGTATCGTGGTTTACACCGGCGAGCTCGCCTCGCTCAAGAGGGGCAAGGACGACGTGAAGGAGGTTTCCGCCGGAATGGAGTGTGGTATCGGCATCGACAAGTTCAACGACCTGAAGGTCGGGGACAATATCGAGGCGTTCGTGATCACAGAAATCAAGCAGACGCTTGATTAAAAAGACGATAAAGTTTTACAGTGCGGACAGCCTCGGCGACATCATGGACGCGGAGGATGTCCGCACCGTTTTGTAGGGCGATGAAGTCGGCGACCTGTGTGGCAGGCAATGCGTCAGCCGGAGTGATGCCCAGAGGCCTGAAGAGGAAGCTCTTGCGAGAAAGGCCCACGAGAATCTCTTTGCCGAACTCCTGAAGCACAGCCATCTCACGCAGCAGTTGCCAGTTCTGTTCCACCGTCTTGGCGAAGCCGAAACCGGGATCCAGAATCCAATCCTTCACCCCGTGCCGATCCGCCTCGGCGGCTATCCCTTCAAAGAACTCACGGACAGCCTCGGTGACATTATCATAGTCCGTGAGGTTCTGCATATTCTTAGGCGTCCCCCGAGTGTGCATCGCTATGTACGGCAGATGAAGCCGGCCAAGCAGCGACCACATCTCCTCACTTCCGCCGCTGACATCGTTCACGATGAACGGGCCGATGATGTCAAACGCACGACTGACAACCGCAGGTCTGAAAGTGTCGATTGAAATCTTTACCCCGGCATGCTCCGAAGCAAGGATATTCAATGCCGGCTCCAGCCTCCTCCATTCCTCTTCCTCGCAAATCGACTCCGAACCAGGACGGGTCGAGCAGGCACCCAGATCGAGAATGTCGGAGCCCGACTCAAGCATATTCACAATCCTGCCCCGGAAAAGTTCCTCATCGAAGGTCCCGTCCGCCCGGAGGTTGCGGCTGCCGGCGAAAAAAGAGTCGTCGGTGAGGTTCACTATGCCCATCACCTGAATATTTCTGTCTGCCTTGTTTCCCATAATGACATTAATTTGAACAAAAATAGACAAAAATTGAATATCTTTGCGATTCGGAATAAGTTTTGAGCATTGCTCAAGACCTCCATCAGAAAAATCAATCGTTATGCTGGTCGTTCTGGAAGGTTTGGACGGATCTGGGAAATCCACGCAAGTCAAGAAGTTGAAGGCGTATCTCGAAAGGATATGCCCGGAATTGGAGTACATACACTTTCCAAGGTACGACGCGCCGGTCTATGGCGACCTGATCAGCCGGTTCCTGCGCGGGGATTTCGGAAGCAACGAGTCGGTTCACCCTCAACTGGTGGCCCTGCTGTTCGCCGAGGACAGGCACGGGGCGGCCCCCCAAATGAAGAAGACGCTGGCGGAAGGCGGATCGGTGCTGCTGGACAGGTACGTCTATTCCAACATCGCATACCAATGCGCCAAACTGAGCGCCCCTGAGGAAAGAGAGAACCTGCGCGAATGGATCTTCAACACTGAATATGGCGACTTCGGCCTCCCGAAGCCAGACTTGAATATATTCTTGGATGTTCCCATCACATTCGTCGAGAGCAGGTTGGACTCGGCGCGGACGGGAAAGGACAGGGAATATCTCCACGGCTCCCAGGATATTCACGAATCAGACATAGAGTTCCAGAAGCAGGTGCGGGCGATCTACAGGCAGCAGGTAGCGCTGGATCCGGATTTCATCAGAATAGACTGCTCGGACGAGTTCGGGGAGATGCTGCCGCCGGACGGGATATTCACAAAGGTGAAGAAAGTTATTGACGAACATATCGAAGCAAAATGAACAACGTTTTCCTCTTCAGGCTGAGAAGGCTGTGCGCTTTTTTGATTGGTGTGGTGTTCCTGCTCGCGGGGATATTCAAACTGCTTGATCCGGTAGGAGCGGGTCTTGTGATGGAAGGGTATTTCAGATTCTTCCATGTAACGTTCCTGCTGCCAACCGCAAAGGCGACCGCCGTGGTTCTCGCGCTCGCGGAAGCCATCCTCGGTGCGGCGATGATCAGTGGCGTGTGGAGGAAACAGGTCGCAATCATAACCACCGCTATGATTGTCTTCTTCACGGTGCTCACGTTGTTTTTGGCCATATTCAATCCGGTAAGCCTGACTGACTGCGGCTGCTTCGGAGAGGTGATCCACCTGACCAACTTCCAGACATTCCTTAAGAATCTGGTTCTGTTGGCTTTGGCGATGACAGCGTTCCTGCCGTTCAAGAATTTCGGCAAGAACAGGAAACGGAAATATGTCTCGTTCGGCATCGTGTCAGCCTCAATAATTCTCTTCACGGTCTATTCATTGACATCAATCCCACTGGTGGACTACACCGAGTTCACTCCTGGAAGCGAGTTGCTGGCTTCCATCGGAGATGACGATGAAGAGGACGTCTCCGGAAACTACAAATCCACTATCATCTACGAGAAGAACGGACAGGAGGGAGCCTTTGACCTCGACCGCCTTCCGGATTCGACCTGGACATACGTCCGCACGGAGACCATCCTGATCAACGGGGCGGACATCGAAAACAACAAGCCGGCGCTTTCGTTCACCGACTCATCGGGCAATTATCAAGACGAAAGAGCCACCTACGGCAACGTGCTCGCGGTTTCGGTCTATGACCCGGCCAAGGCCAACGGAACTTTCTGGACAAGGATAGCAGACGCTCTTGACGGGGCGAAGGCAGCCGGATTCACTCCCCTGCTGCTGGTTTCCTCGACAAAGGAGCAGTTCGACAAGTTGCCTGTGATTGTGCCGGATGCACACTCACGACTGGTTGGCTCGACATATTTCGCCGACAAGAAAACGCTTGTCACCCTCAACCGCTCCAACGGCGGCGCGACCTGGTTTAACGACGGCCAGCTGATCCGGAAATATTCACACGGCCGCATTCCGTCTGATGAGACTCTGCTTGAGATGACCGGTGACGATCCGACCGAAGAGATGCTGCGCTCCAGCACCAAAAGCCGCCTCCGTTTCCAGGGCTTTGCGCTCTACGTCTTCGCGCTTCTGCTGATACTCTAAAAGCATTGTTACCGGTCACTTCGACAGGCTCGGTGACCGATTGATTTATCAGAAGCCGGTGTAGTTCCACGGGGTGATGGCGCGAAGCTCTTCCTTTACGGAGTCGGCAACGTCGAGGGTGCTGATGAAGTCCTCGATGGTCTTCTCGTCGATGGCAGCGCCGGTGCGGGTGAGATTCTTGAGGGTCTCGTACGGATTCGGGTAGTTCTCCCTGCGAAGGATGGTCTGGATGGCCTCGGCGACCACCGCCCAGTTATGATGCAGTTCAGCGTCGATGGCCGGACGGTTCAGGATAAGCTTGCCGAGTCCTTTCTTCAATGACGCGAGGGCGATCATGCCGTGGGCCACAGGGACTCCGATGTTACGCTGAACGGTGGAGTCGGTCAGATCCCTTTGCAGTCTGGAGATCGGGAGCTTCATCGAAAGGAAAGTCAGCACGGCGTTGGCCATTCCAAGGTTACCTTCGGCGTTCTCGAAATCTATCGGATTGACCTTGTGAGGCATAGCCGAAGACCCAACCTCGTTCTTGGCGACCTGCTGGTGGAAATATTCCATCGAGATGTAGGTCCAGATGTCCCTGCACAGATCGATGAGAATAGTGTTGATGCGACGCAGGCAGTCGAAGATCGCCGCGAGATTGTCGTAGTGGTCTATCTGGGTTGTCGGGAAGGACCTCTTGAGACCAAGAGAGGCCACGAACCTGTCGGCGAACGCCGGCCAGTCGATGTCCGGGAAGGCGACCTTATGGGCGTTCATGTTACCTGTCGCGCCGCCGAACTTGGCTGGCCAGGTCAGCTGGCCGAACTGGCGGAGCTGCTCCTCAAGCCTTGAGACAAAAACCTGGAACTCTTTCCCGAGTCTTGTCGGGGTGGCCGGCTGGCCGTGTGTCCTGGCCAGCATCGGGACATCCTTCCACGCCTCGACATCGGCAGAAAGGATGGAAATCACCTCTTTCAGCGCGGGAATATATTCATTCTCAAGAGCTTCCTTAAGCATCAGCGGCTGTGAGGTGTTGTTGATGTCCTGGGAGGTCAGGCCGAAGTGGACGAACTCCTGCCAGCGGGATATTCCAAGAGCCTTGAATTTCTCTTTTATGAAATATTCAACGGCCTTGACATCGTGGTTGGTGATTTTCTCGATGTCCTTCACCTTCTGCGCGTCCTCCGGAGTCATCGATTGGTAGAGCTGGCGCAGGCGGGTGAACAATTCGTCACGGCTCATCCCGGTGCCTTCTCCGAAGTCGGCGAGCTGCGGCAGAGGAATCTCACAAAGGGTGATGAAATATTCCACTTCCACGCGTACGCGGTTGCGGATCAGGGCGAACTCGCTGAAATACTGTCTCAATGACGCGGTTTTGGCAGCATAGCGACCGTCAATCGGAGACACTGCCAGAAGAGAATGAAAGTCCATATTCAAGTAAAATTATTTTTCTATGATGTAAACGTCATCGCCAGGCTCGGCGAATCCGAAGTTCTCGCGGGCGAACCGTTCCAAGGAATCCTTGCTGTGGGTCAGGCCGTGAATCTGACGGTCCATATCCTTGATCTCGGCGCTGTACCTCTCGATCAGCTTTTCCTGATTGTGGATCTCGAGGCCGGCCCTGATCCAGCGGACGATGTTGTTTTGTCTGACAAATCCCACCATGACGAGGAAAATGGCGGTGACGCAAATGGCATAACGAACAAAAGAGCGCCTTTCAGCGTTCTTCCCATCCAAATCACGATTCCAGATGTCCCTGAACTTTCCCACTGCTTTAGAACAATATTTGTACAAAAATAGTTATTTTTGTAGAATTAAGGAAAATGAAAAGAATGGATTTCTCGAATTTTTCCAACGATAGTTTGAAATCATTAATATTCAAAAAGATATGAAACCTACACTTCTTGTACTTGCAGCCGGGATGGGCAGCCGTTACGGCGGACTAAAACAGATGGACGGCCTCGGCCCTAACGGCGAGACAATCATCGACTATTCAATCTACGACGCGGTCAACGCAGGCTTCGGCAAGGTCGTGTACATCGTCAGGGAATATTTCCGCGAGCAGTTCGAGCAGACCGTGAAGGATAAGTACAGCGGCATCACCTGCCCGGACGGAACTCCTCTTGAGTTTGATTTCGTGATCCAGGAGCTGAACAAGATTCCTTCCCGGTTCACCCTCAACCCGGAGAGGCAGAAGCCTTGGGGAACAGCCCACGCCGTGCTGATGGCCAAGGATGTCATCCACGAGCCGTTCGCCGTCATCAACGGTGACGACTACTACGGAAAGGAGTCCTTCAGGATTCTCGGCGACTGGCTCAGGGCACACGAAGGCACCACCGGAACGTGCAGCATCGTCGGCTTCGAGCTTGACAACACCCTTTCTGAATATGGCAAGGTCTCACGCGGCATCTGCTACTACGACCAGGACCTTCACCTCACCGGCATCGCCGAGCACCTGAACATCGGCAAAGAGGCTGACGGCAAGGTCTATGGCGACAACTCCGTCAACGGCGAAACCCACGTCGAACTCGACGGCAAGGCGCTTTGCTCAATGAATATGTGGGGCTTCACACCGGATTACTTCCAGCTCAGCGAGGAAGTGTTCACCAGCTTCCTGGAGCAGAACATCAATGAATTGAAGAAGGAATATTACATCCCTTACGCCGTTGACATCCTGATGAAGGAGCGCGGCTACAAGTGCGAGGTCCTCTCGACTGACTCTCACTGGTTCGGAGTGACCTACAAGGAAGACCGCCCGGGCGTTGTGGCCAAGTTCCAGGAGCTCGTTGACAAGGGGGTTTATCCGACACCTCTCTGGAAGAAGTAATGTCTTTTCTCAGACCACGCAAGGTCGAGAAGAACTACGACCTTTTCTCCGGCTGCGCCTGGTACACCCCAGGCGTGGCCGGTGTTTTCGCTGTTCTGGGCTGGTTCCTGGCCGGGATGATACTCGGCAGCCTGATCAACATCGGACTGATGATATTCCTGCCGGGATTTCCGCTGTACTACAGCATGCTGATCGTCTATCCGGTGCAGTTCATTCCAGTGCTGATGTACGTGAGGCTCAGGAGTATGCGGAACTCGACATTCGACAGAGGCTATTCGTTGGACAGCAAGCATTTCGGCCCTATAGGCGGAGCGCTTACCGCCATCCTCATGGCTTTCGGGACAATCGCCGTGGCCTTGATGCTTGAGCCTCTGATGGCGTTGATGCCGGACATGGACGAAACCTTGGTCAAGACCATGGAGAAGTTGCTCGACGGGCCGCTTTGGGTCAGCCTGCTGAGCATGTGCGTGTTCGCTCCTGTGCTCGAGGAATGGATGTGCAGGGGTATCGTGCTGAGAGGCCTTCTGAACTATTCCCGCAAGGGTGAGCCAGGAGAGGATGGCAGCAGAAGGGGAATGAATCCGGCTCTGGCGATAGCCATCTCGGCGATCTTCTTCGCCACGATCCACGGCAACCTATGGCAGGGAATCTCAGCGTTCATCCTCGGAAGCTTCTTCGGCTATGTCTATTACAAGACCGGCTCGCTGAAGCTCACGATGCTGATGCACTGTGTCAACAACACGGTCTCGGTACTGTCCTCCAAGCTTCCGGCGTTCAAGGATTTGGGAGCCGACGCGAGTCTTATGGACATAATCCCGACTGGGATCTATGTGATCATATTCATTGTAAGCGCCGCTGTTTTGTTCCTGGCTGTCAGATATTTGTCAAAGATCAGCCTGAAATCCGCGCAGGGCAACTGTGACGTGATTCCAGGTGCTGATGACATCGATAATGGAGAAAATCTTTGACGATCCGGACACCGGTAGCGTTACAATCCGGAAAAATGTACGCTCCCGCAGGGTGACACTTCGCGTGAATCCCCGCAGGGGCGTTACCGTTACCATTCCTTACTTCGTTCCGTACAAGGCCGGACTGGAGTTCTTTCTTGCCAAGAAGGATTGGGTACTGAAAGTCCAGGAGCGGCAGCGCGAGCGGATCGGATCCGAGCATATTCCCACTCCGGAAGAAATAGAGGCATTGCGGAAAACGGCGAAAGAGGTTCTTCCCGCACGTCTTCATGAACTCGCGGCAAGATATTCATTTGAATATAATTCCGTCCGCGTCAAGCACAACTCCTCGAACTGGGGAAGCTGCTCGCGCAAAGGCAACATCAACCTGAACCTCAACCTCGTGCGCCTCCCGGACGAGCTGCGGGACTACGTCATCCTCCACGAGCTCTGCCATTTGAAGCGCCCCAACCACGGACCCCAGTTCCACGCCCTCCTCGAATCCCTCTGCCCCGACCATCTCGCCAAACAACGGGCCCTGCGCGGCTACCGGTTGTACTGACAATTATCTTTCCTAAGAGGGATCGCCCATCGGATTTTTATTGTCAATAAAAATAATCGGCAACATTTTTATACTGTGAATATAAATATTATATTTCCTCTAAAAAAACTGTTCCTTTCTTATTGGACGGGCGTAAAAATCGCAGATTTTTATGTAAGTTTGCACAGCTGATTAGAATGAGTCATGGACAAGGAGATATCACTGCTGGAGAATCTTTGCGCCATACATCTATATAGACGTTATGAGGACGGACTTTATTTTGGAATAAAAATGTCGAGGTGGATTTTTACATTCCGGGCATCAATACCGGCGTACAAGTCTGCTATTCCACAACAAAGGATCTGAATACCTTTGAGCGGGAGGTGTCTGCATTGGAGAGTCTAGACAGGACTCACCCTCTGGAAAAGATGATGGTCATCACATTTGACGAGGAAAGGACAATAGAGTTGCGCTCAGGAAAGTCCGTAGAACTGATTCCGGCTTGGAAATGGCTTCTGACGGACGGTTCCGCAATCTTAGAATAGCTCAGGCTGTGGAATGACAAAGTGACTGGGCAAATGAATATTAAAACTTATCTCAAATAATTGTTATTATCAAGATTATTTCAGATATTCAATACTTCGGCAAAAATTTACCGTACTAAAA
>OIXQ01000399.1_pt1 | contig 20561 bp, 19 predicted proteins | sample 1587791 | NCBI WGS metagenome assembly OIXQ01 (sample SAMN03283273) | human gut metagenome | biome: human-associated habitat; material: feces | host: Homo sapiens | place: Peru | collected 2012
TTATAGTGCATGGACTTGGAAAAGTCGATGCTGTTGAATACCTTGATTTTGTACCCCCGCTTTTGGAGAAAGCTGCCCACTTGGGACAGGACGCCGCCCTTCGGGTCTACCACCACGAAAGAGGAATGGGCCTGTAAAAGCTGTGGGGTAAGCCAAAAGCGGGTTTTACCCGAGCCGGACGATCCGATGACACAGGTATTAAGGTTTCGGGCATTGGCCGGGATCTTGGGCCGGGTGTTCATGGTGAGAAACTCCGTCCCGGTCAGAATGACATTGTTTTCAAACTTGGGGTCGACAAAGGGCTTGATGTCCTTTTCGTTGCCCCACCGGGCCGAGCCGTACTCCTCGTCCCGTCTGAACTTCTTAGCTTTTTTGCTTTTCATGTGGATGAACAAACGGAACGCCACGGCTCCCACGATACCCACCAGCCAGTCAACAGGGTTTAGTCCCGGCGCAAAATCGGCAAAGGCAGGGCCGATGGTCTGGCCGATCCCCAGCACTTTTGTTAGGAAATCCGCGCCAGCGGCCAGCCGATAGGCCGTACCCAATTTGAGGAACGCCCAGCCGATGAACACATACGGGATATTGGGAATGAGGTATTTTCGGAGCTTATCTGTTTTCATGCACCGCCTCCTTCACACGCTCCCGCTGTTTGGGCTTTTCACGGGCAAGGTGATCCCCGGCTCGCTTGATCTGATCCCGGATGGGGATGCGCCTGGACTTGGACGTGTTCAGCACCTTTTTGGAATACTCCGAGAAACAGGCGGTCATGGCATCAGCCTGTCCCGCCTTGAAAAACAACAGGTATTTGTCCGGGCCTGTCTTGTAAAAGGCATAGTCCACATTCCACTTCCGGGCCACCCGGTCAAAACTCTTGGTATCGCCGGACAGCTCCAGACTGTTGGTAGACACGCCATGCCGCATAAGCTGCTTGACGGTCTGTTTGCCATGAGGGGTCTGCCGGGCGCGGTGTTCTTTGGCAATTTTGCGCCCCACAGCGGTCACCACATAGGCAAGGCTCCGCGCCGTCAGCTTACTGGCCCGGACGGAAACTGCAACAGTACGCCGAGAAATATCTTCTTCTATCAGCTATGCCGCCTCCTTTCTCACCTTGGGACAAGTTGTCCCAAGGTGGGGTTATCGTTCCGTATGGCCCAGCGTGGGCCGTTTCCGTTCTCCCTCCAGCGAGGAACGGTCTATAATTTCCTTGAAAGCTGACATCTGCTCCCGGATGGACAACTTGGGCATGGAGAAAACGCGGTGCTCGTCGGGAATGTCATCCCGGCCCGTGTAATGCTCTATGAAGCTGCTGCGGTTGTCTGCCACATATCCACCGGGGGCATAGTGACCGCTTTCATTGATCCGCACATCCCGTCCGTATGCCTCATAGTCGATATAGTCAATGAGGTGTTCCGGCACTTCCACGCCGCCGGACTCCAGCACATACATACGGCCCAATTCCTCGTCACTACGGACACCGGAATAGAACTCAAAGCAATCCAGATTTTGCGTGAGGTTGATTAAGTCTTTCACGCTGCCCGTGTATTCGCCAGCGTCTATGACCGCCTCAAACTTTTCTATATCGCTCTGATCCATTTCCGACAGCAGCGCGGCCAGATAATTGAGCTCGTCAATGCTTTCATATTCGCCCAAGTGTTCATGCAGCCCCAGCACATCGCCGTCAAAGCTGGTAATGAAAATCTCCTCATACCGTATGCCGTCCACGCCGATGCGCTTTAAGAGGGACTGCACCTCCTCCGCCGTGGTGGGGAATTTCAGCGTTTCGCCCACAAGCTGCCCCTCGGCATATTTGCCGAGGTTGGTAATGTAGGCTTCCAGTAGGGCTGCCATATCAGCGGCGGCCCTGTCCCTTGACCGTCAAGATGCCCTCCAGCGTGGTTGCCGTGATACCCAGCCGCTGGGCAACGGCAATATCGTTCTTCATGGCTTCGGTGACGGTATGGCCGCATACTACCAGCACATGAGAGCGTTTGAGCAGATTACGGGCCATGTCGATCCCGCTTTTGTGCTCCTCGGGAATGGCATCATTGAGGAGCAGAGGGTAAAACAGCGTGGGGCAGATGGGCGAAAAGCCCGCCTCGTAAACAGAACGGCAATACTGCGCCGCCTGTTTTGCGTTTTCGACATCGCTGCCGCACCACGCAGCGGTGATATATGCGAGGGGTCGTTTCATTGTAAAAACCTCCATTCAATGAAAAAACCTCGGGACAAAATGTCTCGAGGTTACAGGCTCTTATCCGTTTTCTTTTCGGGCTTACCCATCTCGGGGGGCTCCTTGGCCTTCCAGTCATCCAGAAGGGCCATGATCTGATCCTTCATCTGACGGGGGGACTTGTCCTTGCCAAAATACTTTTCCAGTTCCGCGCTATTGATAATCACCTTATCAACCTCCTTCTTTTCTTCCATCAAAATGCCGTCGATCACATCGCCGTTCAGTTTGCCCTCTTGATCCATCTTGCGGAGCCGCTGGGCTTGGGACAGGGACGGCGAGAACTGCTGACCCTCAATGGAAACGGCGATATACTTCTGATGTTTGGGACGGATAAAGGAAATCTCCACGGCGGGGGTAAATGCCAGCTTTTTCTCGTCCAGCATTTTCTGCAAATCCGGCACAAGCTCGGTCAAGCGGATATACCGCTGTACCTGTTTGTAGTTCATGCCGTTGCGATCACCCACGATCTGTGTGGAGCGTTTACCCGCCTCCTGTGCGTCCTCACCGGGACGAGCGCCTTGGTGCTTGATGGCCTCCACCTGCATTTTCAAAGACTGTGCCTTTTCCGTAGGCAAAATCTTTTCGCGGTGGCGCAGGTTGTCATCCGTCATAGCGAGGATGGCCTCGTCATCGGTCATGTTACGGACGATACAAGGCATATTCACAAACCCGGCCAGCTCACTTGCCCTCTGGCGGCGGTGGCCCGCGATGATCTCATACCCGCCATCCTCAGTGGGGCGCACCAGCGCGGGCTGGTTTACGCCGCTTGCCCGGACAGACTCCACAAGGCCCTGCATCTCGGCATCGTCACGGACACCAAAGGGATGGTTTTTGAACGGGCGCAACTCGGACAGATTGAGGTAGACAATTTCCTCTTTTTCTGCGCGGGTAGCGTCACGGGGCGCGGCGGGCTGTTCCGGCGCAGCAGGGGCAGGAGCCTCCTGCGGATTGGGCGCAGCGTTTTCCGGGGCGGCCTTACTTTGGGACATTTTGTCTCGCGTGGGCAGCTTGGCCTTGTCGGGGGCCGCCTTGTCAGCCTTTGCCGGGCGGCCCTTGCTGGCCTTGGCCGTCCCCTTGTCCTTTCCCGCCGGGGCTTTCTGTTTGGCTGCCTTTTCCTTCGGGGCCTTGTCCTTTCCGGCCTCCTCACGGGCGGCGGCAAAATCCACCACCTTGCCAGTGGGGGCCAGGGCGGGATCGACCTTGTCCGGGGTGACCGTCTGCTTGGCCTCCTTGTCGGACTTGGGCGGCTCGGGAGCCGCAAGGCCGGGGGCCTCCGGGATGGTGGGCTCCGCCTTTTCCACGGGCGCGGGACCTGCCACAACAGGCTCGGCCTTGACGGGAGCAGGCTGCTCCGGCGCGGGGGCCGTTTCAGTCTTTTTTACCTCAGGGCCTATATTCTTTTTATCGTCTGCCAATGTCAAACCTCCTTTTCGTGAAATGAAAAAAGCCAGCCCGATGGCTGGCAGCAGATAAGGGACTCCTCCTTTCAGGTTGTGATATATGAAAACACCGCCTATTGTCTTGCTCGGTGGCATTTCTATCTTTCATTTTTGAGAAAAGCAATGTATAATGATGTCGAATCGAGGTGTTTACGAATGATGAATGAAAATGTAAAGCCCGGAATACATCCTAGTGCTCAAACAGTAATTGATACTTCTTTTTTGAAAAAAGAAAAAGAGATCGCACGGTATTGGGGAAACGAATGGTATATTACTAACGCTGGTTTCATTGAAATTGGTCAAAGCGCATATAGATATTTTCTTATAAAACCAACTGCAACATATGAAGAATCTCTCAGTCTGTCTCGAGAAGTAATTGTTATCTTAAGTCCTTATTCAGACTTTGAGCCTCGTACGTTGGAAGCTTATGAAGAAGTGTATAAGATTTTTCATGACCACCGTCTTGAACGGATTTGTTATGTATTAATAAGCGGTGACAATGATATCGAAACACACCTTGCTGGCTGTCTATCAAATCAGGAATCTCAATTAATTATTCCCTTTACATATGACAGCATCAGAGACAATCGCGGAAACCCCAATTTTATAAGGAACCAATTTAGAAAGTATTTTTATTCTCGTGATCTATTCGACTTCTCTGAACCATTAAAAAAGGATTTCTATTTTTTTGGGCGCAATGATTTAACGGTTTCCATAATTGAAAAACACCGAGCAAATCAAAACTTTGGCCTATTTGGCCTACGCAAAACCGGCAAAACATCTATTGTTTACGATGTTATCCGTAAATTGCCCCAAAAAGATAGTTTGGGAGTTTTAATTGATTGCCAAAATACAAGTTTTAACTTCCGTCGTTGGAACTATGCACTATATTATGTCTTACTAAGGTCTTTTGAAGAAGCTGACATCGAGTTTTCGCTCAATGAAGCACAATTTACCGAAGCAGACGCAGCATACCTTTTTGAGAAATCAATTAGTGAACTATCTAAGACGATATCAAAAAATATACTTCTGCTTTTCGATGAAATAGAAAATATTACTTTTGGAAAGTCTGGTGTTGAACACTGGTGTAATGGCCTTGATTTTGTTTATTTTTGGCAAAGTGTTCGTAGTGCTTTCCAACATACGACTAATATATTCTCTTTTTGTATATTAGGCACTAACTCCAAGTGTATTGAAGTCCCAATTATTTTGGAAAAGGACAACCCTATTTTTAACGCTTTTCAACCACAATATATACCTGGTTTTGACCAAGGACGTACTCGAGAGATGGTGCGTAAGCTTGGGCGCCTCATGGGAATTAGGTTTGATGAGGGAGTATATACTAGACTCACGGAAGATTATGGCGGGCATCCGTTCTTGATCCGCCAGGTATGTAGTGCAATCGCAAAGAAGTATCCTCAGAGACCTGTGCAAATTGATAGGCTAAAATATATTGCTGTTCGTGATGAATTCAATCGTGAAAACGACTACTTCAATATGTTATTAGAAGTCTTAAAGCAATTCTATGTGGACGAGTACGAAATGTTAAATCTACTAGCATCCGGCGATCTTGAAAATTTCAAATATTTTGCAGATCAAGATTATTCAATGGTAAAGCATTTAATTGGTTACGGTATTGTCCGAGCATCAGATGAAAGCTATGATTTTCAGATTGATGCATTAAAAGAATATCTTTTGCGCCAACAACGACGGAGTGCCTTTATTAAAACACCCAAAGAGAAATGGGCATATACCTGCACACAAAGAAGCGCTTTGGAAATCGAACTGCGAAAAATGGTGAAATTCATTTTGCGTATAGCTTATCAGTCGGAGTCTCTAGCGAAAGAAGCTGTTGTAAAGAAAATATATGGCAGTGATGCGAGAAAATACGCGACTTATTCATACTCGGACTTGTTTGATTCTCGAAAATCTAATATTTACTTCAAAAATCTTAAAGACCTCATAAACTCAAACTGGGATTACTTCAAGGATTTTTGGAACAAACAAGAAATGTTCATTTCTGCAATGGATATTTTGAACAATGAAGGTAGATTTGATGCTCATGCAACGATTCCCGAAGAGGACGAAATCGTGCTTATAAATGCTGCATTGAACACTGTAGAAAAAGGGTTAGAGAAATATAAACAGGCCTTTTCTTAATGTCACCTTGCTTTCGCAAAGCGCCGCCTAAGTAAAACTTAGGCGGCGTGTTTCTTGACTATTGTTTTTTAGAATAAAAGCACCTAGCTTGCCGCTTGCAAACCGTTGATTTTACTGTGTTTCGCCAGATCCTTTAATGACACTCCGACCAATTGAAAATCGTGGAAAGCCTTGAAAACACTACGTTTTCGGGGCTTTTCTTTTTTCTGTTTTCCGGTGGCTCGGGCTTGCGTTGGCGGGTAAAATAATGGTCGGTTACTCTCATACCGAAGTTTTATAAGACGTCGGTGATCCTGCGCAGGTCGGCGAGCCGGACGTCCTGATAATAGCGCAACATTTCCGGGCTGGCGTGCCCGATCAGCTCCTGTTTATCTTTATCTGCGCCGTTTACGCGCTTCATCATGAAAATTGCTCAAGCTGCTGAAAGGGCTTGCTGTCCGTGAATTGCAGGCGGCAGCCCGCGCTTTGCGATGCGCCGACCTATGCGGCCTTGGCCGTGGCCCTCATCAAGGCCGGGCGCGAGCAGCGCACCGCAGAAAAAACAGAAATCCTCCGTTGCGATTTCACGTTCTATGCGGTATAATAAAGCAAGGGAACCTCTGAATCAATCGGCTGCGGCGGCCAGCGGGCCTTTTGCCTTGAAATACACAAAATATTCCTGCAATTTTCAAACCTCAACTTGGAGCAAAATCGACCGCTCTTGCAATTGAATCAGAGCTTCCCAAGAAGGGCAAAAGCCCTCTGAAAAACCGAGAGGAGAATGAGACCATGTGGACGAGAGCGCGCTTGAAGGAAAGCGCAAAGGATGCGTTCTATCGCAACTATTGGAAAAGTGTTTTGGTCGGATTGCTGATGCTGCTGTTTGGAGGCGGTACCTATCTGAACGTCGGGCTCAGGATCGATTGGGACGAGATCAACCTGTTCGGCTATAACTTTGCCGCTGCAACGATCCTCTATATGCTGCTCCATGTGCTGCTGATCGGCAGTCTGATCTCGCTGGCTTATACCGCCTTTCTGCGCTACCCGCTGACGGTCGGCTTCAGCCGCTTTTTCTTCCGCAACTCCGAGCAGCCTGCCTCGTTCGGCGAGATCGGCTATTCCTTCGACGGCGGCCGCTATATGAAGACCGTGGGCGCGATGATGCTCCGGGCGTTGTTCGTCTGGCTGTTCTCGCTCCTGTTTGTGATCCCCGGCATCATTAAGATGTACGATTATTATTTAGTAGAGTACATTCTCGCCGACGACCCCACGATGAGCCCCATGGACGCCCTGCGCAAGAGCAAGGAGATGATGCGCGGCTACCGCTGGGACACCTTCGTGCTGAATCTGTCCTTCCTGCCGTGGTATCTGCTCGGCGGACTGACGTGCGGCGTTCTGAATGTCTTCTACATCACGCCCTATGTTGCGCAGACCAATGCGGAGCTTTACCGCGCGCTCAAGGGCAGACGCTATACCTGCGAAATGCTCTGATTTTAAACGAAAGCCCCTGCTTCCGTTCGGAAGCGGGGGCTTTTCGATGCGATCAGACGTCCCTGACAAAGCAGCCGTTCTGCTCGGTGAAGCCCATGGAGCGCAGGTAGCGCACATGTGCCTCACATTCGCTGTTTGTGGTCGCGACGAGATGGTGGAAGCCCATCTGCGCGAGCTTGGGGTAGAGGAAGCGGCCGAGGCGGCAGTCGCGGTATTCGGCGGTGGCGTAATCCAGATCGATGCGGAGCGTGCCGCCGCCCAGATCCTTGCCGAGGAGCAGCCCGGCGGCGGTCATGTTGCAGTAGGTCAGGATGGCCAGATCGGCGTCTTTATGATCCGCATTGTAGCCGCCGAAGCATTTTTGAATATCACGGCCGTTGAAGAGCAGAAAATCCTGCAAAAAATCGTTGCGGATGTCGATGGTGTGCGCGGTGAAGAGATCCTTCTGGCGCTTCATCCGCACGAGGTAGTAAATGTTGGCGCAGACGACGCCGAAATTCAGAACGCCCGTCGGGATCGAGCCGATCATGAAGCCGTAGAGCGAGAACAGCGCGGAGCCGACGGTACTCGTGATGCGCAGCTTCACGACCGAGGTCATGACGAAGGACAAAAAGACGATGACGGACGCGGCATAGCCGACGTAGTTCCAGATATCAATGCCGCCGAAACGCTCGGCGAGGATTGCAAGAGGCATGAAACGGTTCTCCTTTGTGTTCGGTTTTTACGGGATCAGTCCGTAAACACCACGGGCAGCTCGTTGCGGTGCAGCGGGTTGAGCTGCATCACGACGGGGTCGCCGGGCGCGCAGGGCAGGCCGGTCACGTCGGCCGCGCAGTGCAGCATTCCGATCGCGCCGACGATGGGGCAGGGGACGCCGTTGATCTCGACCGTGAGGCGGCGCGGACGCAGCATGTCCTTCAGACCGGAGAGGGCGGCGCGCAGGCCGTCGCAACGGCGGGAACGGTCTGGCTGACAGCTCACGTTGAAGCCATGAAACCAGCCGACGGGGAGGATGGCAAGCGTCGTCTGACGCTTGGCCGTCCAGAGAGCGCTGTAGCCGGTGGAATGTCCGGCCGGGACGGTGTGCAGCGCGTCGACGCGCGTCTGCACATAGCCGACCGGCTGAAGCTCCGTCGGGAAGGGCATCCGTCCGAGCAGCGCCGAGCCGAGGCGGACGCCGTCGAGCTTCATGCGGCCGAAGCGCAGGAAGGCGGCGGAGTTGCAGCAGTGCACCGTCCCGACGTCCTTCCCGGCTGCGCGCAGCCGCGCGACCGCCGCACAGAAGGCGTCGAATTCGCGGTTCGTGAGCGCTGCGTCGCCGAAGGCACAGTTAAAATGTGTATAAATTCCGCAAATATGAAGGGCATCGCGCGCAAACAGCGGCAGGATCGCCTCCGTCTCGTCCGGGAAGAAGCCATAGCGCCCCATGCCCGTGTCGATCTTGAGATGCACGCGCGCCGGATGACCGCACACCCGCGCGGCCGCCTCTGCGGCGTCTGCGGCGGCAGAACTGCCGACCGTCAGAAGCACATCGTGCTCGAGCAGCGCGCGCAGCTCGTCCGGATCGACCGTTTCGCGCAGCATCAGGATTTCGCGCGCCGCGCCCGGAAGCGCCGCGAGCTTTGCCGCGTCGGTCGGCTCGGTCACGCAGAAGCGCGTGATCCCCTCGGCCAGTAAAAACTCAGCCAGCGCCTGCGTCCCGAGACCGTAGCCGTTGCCCTTGACCACGGCCCAGATCGGCGTTCCGTCCGCGCGCTGCCGCAGGACCTGCAAATTGTGCCGCAGTCGGCTGCGGCTGACCATGTAGCCCGTCATGCCGCGCGCCTCACTTGCCGCGATTCTTCAGCATGTAGAGCTTCGCCGCGAGGGTCTTATAGGCCAGACTGCCCTTCTCGGCGATGAGATAGGCCAGCTTGCTCTGCACATAGTCGAACTCGCCGACGAACTCGGTGAACTCGCCGCCGAAGCCCTGCTTGAAGCGGAAGAGACCGTAGTGCGGGTTGTCCTCGGAGACGTCGCCGGAGACACCGCGGAAGTCGTAGACGCGGCTGTTCGTCTCAATCGCCCACTGGATCATGCGCCATTGCAGCAGATAGTTCGGCATCAGGTTGCGGTGCTCGTTGGAGCTTGCGCCGTAGAGATACCAGACCTTGTCGCCGTAATGCACGGCCAGCGTTCCGGCGATCGGCTTGCCCTCGTAAAAGGCCATATACAGCCGCGCGTGCTCGCCGAGGTTATCCAGCATGGCCGAGAAATATTCGGGCGGGCGCGTGGCAAAATTGTCGCGGACACCGGTCTCGACCATGATGCGCGCAAAATCGGGCACCATTTCCTTGCCGCAGATGCGCACCTCGACGCCCTTGCGCGTGGCAAGGCGGATGTTATAACGCCATTTCTGATGGAAGGATGCCAGCATGGCCTCCTCGTCGCGGCCGTTCAGATAGAGCCGGAAGACGTAGCGCGGCTGGATGGCCTCGAAATTCTTGCCGGTGTTGCGGCAGACAAAGCCCTCCTGCTCGAGCATCGAGACGAACTCCGTGTTGGAGGAGGGGACGTCCGGGTCGATCTTGATGACATAGGCGCGCTCTGCCTGCGCGATGCGCTTGGCGGCCTCCATCAGCTCGTGAAAGGTCTTGCGGTCGTCAAGGTCGCAGACCGGGCCGCGGCAGGCATAGAGCATGTTGCGCCGGACGATCGGCATCCTGCGGATCAAAAACGCGATGCTGCCGCAGATCGCGCCCTGCCCGTCGCGGCAGATCACGGCCTTCCAGCGCCACGCGGGCTTTTGCTTTGCCCAGAGGCTGCTCTGCGAGAAGTGCCCCTTCGGGTGGCTCTGCACAAAGGCCTCATAAGCCTCGAGATTGGTGTGGTTTACGAATTCTGTCATGTCGTTTCTTCTTCCTCATTGGATTCTTCAGAATTGGGCTGCCCGGCAGCGGGCTGCGGCTCGGCGGGCGCGCTCGTGTCCGGGAAGAGCAGCATCACGGCGTTCGTCAGCAGGATCAGCAGCAGGGAGACCGTGACAAGGGGCGTGGCCGCCTCGCCGCCGTTCAGTGCGTCGGCAAGGCTGAAGCCGTTGAACACAATGCCGCAGAGCGCCCAGAACAGCGTGATGCGGCGGCGTCCCTTGTCGAAGCAGAAGCCGCCGAACTGCAAAAATGTCAGCATCGTGCAGATCGCCGCCAGCAGCTGATAGCAATAATCGTGGATCGAGGGGTCGGTGTTCCAGGCCTGAAAGCAGGAGACCAGCCGCACGATGGGATAGAGACAGGCAAGCATATAGAGCGCCGGAGAGGGCTTTTTCTGCGAGAGGCAGAAGAACCCGGCCACGGCGAAGCAGACGCCGCTCAGAATGCCCAGCGGCGCGACGAGCGCCGAGAGCGTGTTTGCCAGCGCGGGCGACTGCGTGAAGGCCTCAACAGGCTCCGCGCGCTGCTGCAAAAGCATGACGTTCCCGACGGCCAGCAGCACCGCCGCAATCATCAGCGGGAGCTGAAGAGCCGGACTGCTGCGGAAAAAGCTGCGCCAGCAGCGGCGCTTTTCCAGCGGGAAGAGCAGCGCGGCGGCTGCTAAGGCAAAGACGGCCGCGACGATCGTCAGAACGACGTGCAGACGGCTGCCGGCTGCGAGACTGCCGTCGGCCAGAAGCTCCGTCGCGAGCTGCGCGCGGCGCACGAAAAATCCGCCGACTGCGGCGGCCAGAGACAGCGCCAGAAGCACGGCAGACGGGATCGAGGATTTTCTCATGTCGATCACTCCAAAAATACAGAATGAAATTAAGGGAAGCTCTGATTCAATCGCAAGAGTGGTCAGCGAGGGATTCTGTTCCAAATCGAGGTTTGGAAATCGCAGGAATCCTTTCCGTATTTCAAGATTTTCAAACCGATCAGTTGGGGCAGAAGACCCGCTGAGCGCCGCAGCCGATTGATTCAGAGATTCCTAAGGTGCAGCAGCCATTATATCATAGTATCCGGCAAAATAACAGAGGGGAGCGGCGGTTTTTTCAAAAAAATTGAAAAGATTTTTTTCGGAAATGCTGAAAACGGCGAGAAAAGCCGCAAAAAATGCTTGCATTTCCGGAATTTGAATGCTATAATATAGACAATCTGAAAGTAGTACTACTAAAGAGACGGGTTCCCCCGTCTCTTTCTTCTTGAACAAACGGCTTCGCCCGAGGCCGCAGAAGGAGGAAGCAATTTGAAGATCACGGAACAGGTTTGGCAGTTTGCCGAGCCGCTGGTGAAGGAGCAGGGCTGCGAGCTTTGGGACGTCGAATACGTCCGCGAGGGCGGCGAATGGTTCCTGTGCCTGTACATCGACAAGGACGGCGGCGTGGACATCGACGACTGCGAGGCGGTCTCGCGCGCGGTCGATCCGGTGCTTGACGAAAAGGACCCTATCCCGGAGAGCTACCGCTTTGAGGTCTGCTCGGCGGGACTGGAGCGCCCGCTCAAGCGGCCGTCCGATTTTGAGCGCTATATGGGCGCGGCGGTGCTGGTGAAGCTCTATAAGCCGCGCGACGGGCGCAAGGAATTCTCCGGCACGCTGACCGGCTATGCAGACGGCAATGTGACCGTCGCGGTCGACGGCAGAGAGCTGACATTTGAAAAATCCGAGGTCGCGCTCGTGCGGCTTCGCGTAGAGTTTTAGGAGGACAACATGAACACAGAGATTTTTGCGGCGCTGCGCCAGCTCGAAAAGGAGCGCGGCATTCCCGTGGATTATATGGTCGAGCGCATCACGCAGGCGCTCGTCGCCGCCTATAAAAAGGACAAGGACGGCTACACCGACAATGTTTTCGTCGAGCTGAACGAGGATCACCTGACCATGTTTGCGCAGAAGGAGGTCGTCGACGACGTCATCAGCCCCGCGACGGAGATCACGCTCGACGCCGCGCGCAGGATCGACAGCAAGGCGCAGCTCGGCGATCTGGTCAACGTTGAGATCCAGACCAAGGCCTTCGGCCGCATCGCGGCGCAGACGGCCAAGCAGGTCATCATTCAGGGTATCCGCGAGGCCGAGCGCGGCATGGTGTTCGACAGCTTCTCCTCCAAGGAGCACGAGATCCTCACCGGTACGGTGCTGCGCATCGACAATTCCGGCGACATGACCGTCCGCATCGGGCAGGGCAGCGACCGCACCGACGCGCTGCTGGCCGTCGGCGAGCAGGTTCGCACGGAGCACTTCACCGAGGGCGACCTGATCCGCGTCTATGTCGTGGAGGTGCGCCGCAGCAGCCGCGGCCCGCAGGTGCTCGTCTCGCGCACGCATCCGGCGCTGGTCAAGCGTCTGTTCGAGCGCGAGGTGCCCGAGATCGAATCCGGCGCGGTCGAGATCCGCTCCATTTCGCGTGAGCCCGGCTCACGCACGAAGCTGGCCGTCTGCGCCACCGAGCCGAACATCGACCCGGTCGGCGCGTGCGTCGGCCCGCGCGGCGCGCGTGTCAACGCCATCGTCGAGGAGCTGCAGGGCGAAAAGATCGACATCGTCGTCTGGTCGGACGACATCGCCCGGTTCGTCGCCTCCGCGCTGTCCCCGGCGGACGTGATCTCCGTCACGCCGCTGCCCGGCCAGAAGGCCTGCCGCGTGATCGTTCCGGACGATCAGCTCTCGCTTGCCATCGGCAAGGAAGGGCAGAACGCCCGCCTCGCGGCGCGTCTGACCGGCTGCAAGATCGACATCAAGCCTGCCTCTCAGGCCGAGAGCGCCGGGGAAGCGGAGCAGTCGGCCGAGGAGGAGCCCTGCTCCGAGACGGTCGAGGAAGCCCCGGAGGCTTGAACATAACAGCTTGAGCTCATCGCGCTCATAGGAAACGGAGGAATCGTCGTGACAAAAAAGATCCCTGTGCGCCAGTGTCTCGGCTGCCGGGAGCATAAGCCGAAAAAAGAGCTCCTGCGCGTTGTGCGCAGCCCGGAAGGAGCGGTCGCGCTCGATCTGCGCGGCAAGGCCAACGGCCGCGGCGCGTATATCTGCCGCAGCGCCGACTGCCTGAAGCGGGCGGTGAAATCCAACGCGCTTGCGCGCGCATTGGAGACCGAGATTCCGCCGGAGGTTCTGGAGAGCCTGCTGAAGGAAATGGAGGAAGCCGATGGAACGGAATAAGAGCCTTGGCCTGCTGGCCATTTCCCGCAAGGGGCGCAATCTGGTCTGCGGAGAGGAGCCGGTCGGCTCGGCCGCACGGGCGAACCGTGCGCGTCTGGTGCTGCTGGCCTCCGATGCCGGCGGGCACACCGTGCGGCGCGCGCAGAGCTTCGTCGCCGGGACGGCGCAGCCCATTCTGACCCTGCCCTACGGCAAGGACGAGCTGGGCGAGGCGCTGGGCGTCAGCTCCTGCGCGATCGCGGCCATCGTGGACGTCCGTCTGGCGCAGGCCTTCGTCAAAACGCTCGGTGAGCCGGAAAAATATGCGTCGCTTCTGCAGGAGCTGGACGTCCGCGTCCAACGCGTTGAAAAACGCCGTGCGGAGGAAAAGGCGCATCGCAATAACGTTCGACATGGCAGAAAGTAAGAGGAGGTGGCTTTATGAGTTTTGTGAAATATCGAGTGAAAGAGGTCGCCGCGGATTTCGGTATGGCGCCGAAGGACATCGCGGAGATCGTTGGAATTTATTTTGAAAAGCCGAAAAGCAATTCGCAGGTGCTGACCGACGAGCAGCTCAATGCGGTTTTTGACCACATTACGCAGCATCACCAGATCGGTTCGATCGCGGAGGTCTTTGCCGTCGCGCCCGCGCCCAAGAAGGCCGAGCCGAAGCCTGCGGAAAAGGCCGAGAAGGCGCCCGCCCCGGCGGCGGAAAAGCCTGCGAAGCCCGAGAAGCCGAAGGAGCCGGAGCGCAAGCGCGAGCGCCGCGTGGTCGACACGAAGGCCGTGACGGTCAACGCCGACCGCTTTGACGACCGTGTGGACAGCCTGGTCTCCGAGCGTGTGCAGAACTATTCCGGCGGCAAGCAGAAGATCGGCAGCAAGAACCGCAAGAAGGACAACAAGCGCGGTCAGACCGGCAACAAGCGCCGCAACGAGGAACAGGAGAAGATGCGCCGCCTCCAGCTTGAGATCATCAAGAAAACGCCGCTGACGGTCAAGATCCCGGATGAGATCACGGTCGGCGAGCTTGCCTCGCGCATGAAGAAGACCGCAACCGAGCTGATCAAGGTGCTCATCAAGAACGGCGTGATGGCCAGCATCAACCAGACCATCGACTTTGATACCGCCGAGTTCGTTGCCACCGAGCTGGGCTGCAAGGTCGAAAAGGAGGTCGTCGTGACGATCGAGGATCGTCTGATCGACGATCACGAGGACTCCGCCGACGAGCTTCAGCCGCGCAGCCCGGTCGTGGTCGTGATGGGTCACGTTGACCACGGCAAGACGAGCCTGCTCGACGCCGTCAGAAAGACGAACGTCGTCTCCGGCGAGGCAGGCGGCATCACGCAGCACATCGGCGCTTACACCGTTGAGATCAACGGAAATCCGATCACCTTCCTGGATACGCCGGGACACGCCGCGTTCACCTCGATGCGCGCGCGCGGCGCAATGTGCACGGATATTGCGATTCTGGTCGTCGCCGCCGACGACGGCATCATGCCGCAGACCGTCGAGGCGATCAACCACGCCAAGGCCGCGAACATTCCGATCATCGTCGCGGTCAATAAAATGGATAAGCCGGGCGCAAATCCCGACCGCGTCCTGACGCAGCTCACCGAGCATGACCTTGTCCCGGCCGAATGGGGCGGCGACACCGAGGTCGTGCGGATCTCCGCCAAGACCGGCGCGGGCATCGACGAGCTGCTCGAAACGGTCATCATGACGGCGGAGCTGGCCGAGCTGAAGGCCAATCCGAACCGCGCCGGCAAGGGCATTGTCATCGAGGCACGGCTGGACAAGAACCGCGGCCCGATCGCGACCCTGCTGGTTCAGAACGGCACGCTGCATAAGGGCGACCTCATCATCGCCGGTACGTCTGTCGGCCGCGTCCGCGTTATGACGGACGACAAGGGCCGTGCGATCACGAGTGCCGGCCCGTCCGTCCCGGTGGAGATCACGGGTCTTGCCGAGACGCCCGCCCCCGGCGACGAGTTCAACGCCGTCAGCGACGAGCGCATGGCGCGTCAGCTCGTCGAGCAGCGCAAGCAGGCCGAGAAGGACGCTGCCGCGAAGCTCACAAGCAAGGTCACGCTCGACAACCTCTTTGCCAAGATGCAGGAGGGCGAGATGAAGGAGCTGAACCTGATCGTCAAGGCCGACGTGCAGGGCTCTGCCGAGGCCGTCAAGGCCAGCCTGGAGAAGCTCTCGAACGACGAGGTGCGCGTCCGCGTGATCCACGCCGGTGTCGGCGCGATCAACGAATCCGACATTCTGCTTGCCTCCACGTCCAACGCGATTGTCGTCGGCTTCAACGTCCGTCCGGACGCCGCAGCCGCCGCCTCTGCGCAGCGCTCGAACGTTGATTTGCGGATGTACCGCGTGATCTATGACGCCATCGACGAGATCGAGGCGGCCATGAAGGGTATGCTTGCGCCGAAGTTCCGTGAGGTCGTGATCGGCCACGCCGAGGTGCGCCAGACCTATAAGGTCTCGGCGATCGGCACGATCGCCGGCTGCTATGTCAAGGACGGCAAGATCACCCGCGACGGTCAGGTGCGCGTCCTGCGCGACAACATCGTCATCTACGAGGGCAACATCGGCTCGCTGCAGCGCTTCAAGGACTCCGTCAAGGAGGTCGCACAGAATTACGAATGCGGCATGTCCATCGAGAAGTTCAACGACATCAAAGAGGGCGACATCTTTGAATGCTTCGTCATGGAGGAGATTCCCCGCTGATTTTCCGGCAGGACGCGGCAAATGTCGCGTCCTGCCTGATTTTATGACAGAAGGACGCCCGGCTGAGACCGGACGTCCGCCCACGGTTTATCGAAATAGGAGGAAACATTATGGCATCCAACCGAATCGGCCGGATCAACGAAGAGATCCAGCGCGAGCTTGCGGAGCTTCTGCGTGAGCTGAAGGATCCGCGCGTGCACAAGACGATGCTGTCGATCACGCATGTGGAGACGACCCCGGATCTGCGCTATGCAAAGGTCTATGTGTCGCTGCTCGACAAGGAATATACCAAGGAGACGCTGGCCGGGCTGAAGTCCTCGGCGGGCTATCTGCGCCGCGAGCTGGGGCGCACGCTTCAGCTGCGCTATACGCCGGAGCTGCAATGGCAGGCCGACGATTCCATCGTGCAGGGCGCGCACATTCTTGACATCCTGTCCAAGCTGGACATCCCGGAGGACGAGCATGAAGACGCTGAGCATTCCTGAGGTCGCGGCGTTTCTGCTGCAAGGGGATCGGTATGTGATCCTGACGCACCGCCGCCCCGACGGCGATACGATCGGCTGCGCGGCAGCGCTGTGCGGCGGTCTGCGCCAGCTCGGCAAGCAGGCGGCGATTCTGGAAAATCCGCAGTTTACCGACAAATTTCGTCCCTATCTGGACGGCCTGACCGTCGCGGAGCTGCCCGAGAACGCCTGCCTCATCGCGGTGGACATCGCCTCGAGCCAGCTCCTGCCGTATAACGCCGTGAATGACGCCGACCGCATCGAGATGCTGATCGACCACCACGGCCGCAACAACGGTTACGCCAAGCGCGGCTTTGTCGACCCCGAGACCGCCGCCTGCGGCGAGCTGATCCTCAAGCTCCTGCTGGAGCTGAAGGTCACGGTCACGCCGCGTATTGCCGAGGCGCTCTATGTCGCGATTTCGACGGACACCGGCTGCTTCCGCTACAGCAACACGACCGCCGACACCCTGCGCGCGGCGGCCTATTGCCGCGACTGCGGCGCGGATACCTTTGCGGTCAATCAGGTCATGTTCCTGACGCGGCGCATGGCGCGTCTGCGTCTGGACGCTTATCTGACCGAGACGACGCAGCTTTATGCCGGCGGCCTCGTCGCAATCAGCGCCATTCCGAATGACGTCCGGGAGCGCTTGCAGCTCACCGAGGACGATATCGACGATATTTCCGGCTTCGGCCGCGAGATCGAGGGCGTCGGCATTGCTGCGATGCTCAAGCAGGAGGGTGACATCGGTAAGATCTCCGTGCGCACCTCACCGGACTATGACGCCTCGGCGATCTGCGCCCTGCTCGGCGGCGGCGGCCACCGTGCGGCGGCCGGAGCGACCGTTCCGGGCGGCATTGAGGGCGCGCGCAGGGCGGTTATGGACGCCATTGCCCGGATCGGAGTTGCGCTCTGATGGCAAGCGGCATCCTGATCGTCGACAAGCCCGCGGGTTGGACGTCGCAGGACGTGGTCAGCAAGCTGCGCGGCGTGTTTCATGAGCGCCGCGTCGGCCACGGCGGCACGCTCGATCCGATGGCGACCGGCGTTCTGCCGGTATTCCTCGGCCGCGCGACCCGTGCGGTCGAATTTTTTGAGCACGCGGAAAAAACCTACCGCGCGACCCTGCGCCTCGGCATGACCACCGATACGCAGGACACGACCGGAACGGTGCTGCAAACCGCGCCCGTCACGGCCGGCCGCGCGGAGCTGGAGGCTGTTATTCAGCGCTTCACGGGAGAGCTTGAGCAGCTCCCGCCGATGTATTCGGCAATCAAGATCAACGGGAAAAAGCTCTACGAGATCGCCCGGAAGGGCGGAGAGGTGGAGCGAAAGCCACGAAAAATCACCGTTTTTGAGCTGAGCTTGGAACGATTCGACGGCGATACCGCCGAGCTGCTCGTCCATTGCTCCAAGGGCACCTATGTCCGCACGCTCTGCCACGATATCGGCGCGGCGCTCGGCTGCGGCGGCTGCATGGCCGCGCTGCGGCGCGTGCAGGCCGGAGCGTTCTCGCTGGAGCAGGCGGTCACGCTCGAGCAGATTCTCTCCGCGCCCGATCCGGCCGCGCTGCTGCTCCCGACGGACACGCTGTTTGCGGCGCTTCCGGAAAAAACGCTCAACGCCGCGCAGGCGCGCAAATGCCGCAACGGCGCGGATTTTCGGGCCGAATGGCCGGACGGGCGCTGCCGCCTGTACGGCGCAGACGGCGAATTTTTGGCGCTGGCGTCGTGCGAACGGGGCGTCGTGCGGACGGTCAAGAGCTTTTTCGTCGTATGACCGGCTTCAGGAAAGGAAGATCAAGATGAAACGCGTGATCGCGCTTGGCTTTTTTGACGGTGTCCACCTCGGCCACGGGGCGCTGCTGCGCCGTACACGCGAGCTGGCTGACCGCCTCGGCTGCCCGGCCGCTGCGCTGACGCTGGACACACACCCGGACAACCTGCTGCGCGGGACGCCGACGCGCCTGCTCAACACGCCCGTTGAGCGACGGGAGCTGATGCAGACGCTCTATGGCATCGATGAGGTGCTTGCACTGCACTTTGACGCGGCGACGATGCGCCAGCCGTGGCAGGAATTTGTTGAACGGACGCTGATCGGGGCATATTCCGCCGTCCATCTCGTCTGCGGGGCGGATTACCGCTGCGGAAGCGGCGGCGCGGGAACGGCGGAGCTGCTGCAAGCGTTTTGCGCCGCGCGCGGCGTCGGCTGCGACGTGATCCCACAGCTCTCTATGGACGGCGCGGCCGTCTCGTCTTCGCGCATTCGCGGCTTGATCGCCTCCGGGGAAATGGCCGAGGCAGTGCGTCTGCTGGGGCATCCGCATTTGCTCAGCGGTACCGTTGTCACCGGCCATCAGCTTGGCCGCACGATCGGCATTCCGACCGCAAACCTCGATGTTTCGCCGCAGATCCTGCTCCCGATGGACGGTGTTTATGCCGCTGAAACAGAGGTCGACGGCAGACGCTATCCGGCAGTCACGAACATCGGGATGCGTCCGACCGTCCACGGCGACTGCCGCACGGTCGAGCCGTGGCTGCTCGATTTCAGCGGCGACCTCTATGGGCGACGTCTGACCCTGCGTCTGCTGACCTTTTTGCGCGGAGAGCGGCGTTTTCCGTCACTCGAGGCGCTTCAGGCCGAGATCCGGCGCAACGCCGAACAGACCCGCGCGCTGCTGAGCGACGCAAAACGATAATAGCTGCGCAATGTCAATCGCTGCGGGAAAGCAAGGGAAGCTCTGATTCAATTGCAAGCACAGCGGCTCGTGCCGGAGGGGAGTGCCTCCGGCACGATTTTTATGCAGCACGAGCCATGAGCCGGTTTCATACTGATTCTTGATTCAATATTATAATTAAGAATCAGTATTAGACGATTGGCAGGGCCATCTTTACGGTTGCGTTTCCAGAAAGAATATGGTATACTCAAGGAGAGCGGTCAGAATTGATCGTCTCCGACTGAGCGGTGAAGTTCTTTTCTCGACCCAAGCGGGTTCAAAAGAGGGAATCTACCCGAAATTCTCCGCGCATGAAGGAAGGTATCTTATTGTTCCGTTCTCTCTTGCCGACGAAATCTGACCTTCTGTGGTTCAACAAATCGATGTGGAGGATCTCACAATGAAAAAAACAAAAAAGAGAGCGTTGCTCGTGATTGCGGTGGTTCTTGCGTTGGCGCTCCTGCTGACTCCGATCCCTCTTGGACTGAAAGACGGCGGGAGCGTTCGATACAAGGCCTTGGTTTATGAGGTCACAAAAATTCATCAGCTTCCCTCGGAGATCGATGCTGACTACGAGTATATTGAGGGCATTGAGGTCAAGATCCTCGGCGTAACCGTCTATAGAAAAACGAACCATTAAGCGCTTTTTGACAGGGAAGGAGAGCGTCCATTCTTTCAAAACGCGTGTTGTTTCTTGCGCCGACGTTTGCTGCCAAGGAGCCATTTGCGCGCCTCGATCCGAAATGCGAGGAAAGAGGTCCGTTTCCGTGCTGCCGATCATCGGTGTGTTCATCATACTGATCGCCTGCGGCGGTGGATATTTCATGATGCAGGCCCCAAAAAGGCCGCTGAACAACGACCAGATCCGGATGCGGATTACATGGATGATGTCGAGGAAGAGTACAAGGGAACCTCTGATTAAATTGCAAGAGTGGTCAGTGAGGAATTTTGTTCCAAATTGAGGTTTGAAAATCTTGAAATCCTTTACGTATTTCAAGATTTTCAAGCTGACAAGTTGTGGCAAAAGACCCGCTGAGCGCCGCAGCCGATTGATTCAGAGGTTTCCTACATTACAATGTCACCCCGCATCGTTTTTCGAACGTTTCGTCATCGTTTTTCAAACGTTTTGTTCCGAAAACCGTTTCGTTTCTCAACAAAACCTATCAGATTTGTCATTGCGAGGAGGGCGCGTGCGCCCGACGCGGCAATCTTTGACGGAACGA
>OIXQ01000401.1_pt1 | contig 20521 bp, 10 predicted proteins | sample 1587791 | NCBI WGS metagenome assembly OIXQ01 (sample SAMN03283273) | human gut metagenome | biome: human-associated habitat; material: feces | host: Homo sapiens | place: Peru | collected 2012
CTGTAGAGTTTATCCGCAAATCTGTGTTGCACTTGGCTTGACAATTTGCCGAGCCTTTGCGCTTCGCCGGTAGTTCCCGGAAAGACCGGGGGAATGCCACACCATCCTGCGGGATGGTTCGCATTGACATGTTCTTTCGGAAGCATATTCCCAAGAAAAGAAAGCCAGCCGGCTCCCCGGAGGGAGTCGGCTGGCTGGTTCGGAATTTGCGCCTGAAGCGATTACTGCTTCGGGGGAGTCTCGTCGGTCTTGTCGACCTTCAAGGTGACGGAAGCGGACTTGTTCGTGCCGTCGGCGGCGGTGCAGGTAATCTTTACCTTGCCGGCCTTGATGGCGGTGACAACACCGTTTGCATCCACGGCAGCAATCTTCTCATTGCTGCTCTTCCAGGTGTAGACGTTTGCCGTGTTCTCAGGCAGGCTGGAAGCGGTCAGCTCCAGCGTGGTGTCCACAGAGATGGAAGCGGGCAGCTCGCTGCCCTTGGCAGAGATGGTGACCTTGGTGGTAGCGGGATAGACGGTGACCTCGCAGGAGGCACTCACGCCGCTGCCATCCAGCGCGGAGACGGTGACGGTCACGTTCACGGGCTCGGTGACAGCCTTGGTGCTGACCTTACCGGAACCGTTGATCTTGATGCCGTACTCGTTCTCGGACACGGACCAGGTCAGCTTCTTGTTGGTGACGTCGGCGGGGCCAATGACGGGCTTCAGGGTAACGGACTTGCCGCCGGCCACGCTGGTGTCCGCCAGCTCCAGAGACTTCATCAGTTTGACGATCTGGAGCTTGAAAGAGGCCTTCTTGCCGGAGCCATCGTTTGCGGTGGCGGTGATGGTTACGGTACCGGCTTTCAGGCAGGTGATCTTGCCGCTTGCGTCAATGGAGGCAACCTTGGCATTGGAGGACTTCCAGGTCACAGACTGCTCGGCAGACAGGGGGTAGACCTTGGCACTGAGCCGGATGACATTCTCATCAGCCATATCCCAGACCAGAGTGGTGTTCTCGGAAGCGTTGGGACGCTTGATCTCCACGCCGTAGGACAGGGGGTTAACGGTGATTACCTGCTGGGCGGTGACACCGGAGCCGTCCTTAGCGGCAGCCTGAACGGTGACGGTGACAGGCACGGTCAGGTTCTTATTGGCGGTAACCACACCGGAGCCGGAAATCTTGGCGTATTCGCTGCCTTCGGTAATCGTCCAGATGACTGCCTTGTTGGCAGCCTCAGCGGGAGCCACGGCGGCGGTCAGGTTCAGTTTCTTGCCGGAGGCAACGGTGAAGGTACCGGTCTTGCTGCCGATGGTCAGGCTTTCCACCAGAGTGGTGACGCTGACGGTGACGGTTGCCTGCACCTTGCCGTCCACCAGAGCGGAGATGGTAGCCTTGCCCTTAGCATTGCAGGAGACCTTACCCGTTTCGTTCACGGTGGCAACCTTTGCGTTGGAGGACTTCCAGGTCACATTCTCAGCTTCCACCTCGGTGGGCACTTCGCTGGACACATCCAGCGTGTAGGCCTTCAGCTCGATGGTTTCGCCAATGTTGCGGATCAGGGTAGTCTTGGTCACATAGTCGGTGCCGGACTTGAGAATCAGAGTCTGGTTGGACTTGGGCAGGATGGTCAGGGTGATGGGTTCACTCTTGGCCTGACCGTCCTTGCTGGCGGCCACGACCTGCACGGCGTGAGGCTCGTTGACGGCCTTGGCGGTGACCTTGCCGTTGGCGGCGACGGTAGCGTAAACGCTGTCGGCGCTGTTCACCAGCTGGAAGGTGACACCGGAGACGGTGGGCTTCACGGGCTCGGTGGTGGCCTTCAGGGTCAGGGACTTGCCGGAGCGCAGGACGGTGGTCTCAGGCTCGGTAATGGTGACGCTCTGGGTCAACAGACCAACCTGAACCTTCACGGAAGCGGACTTCTTGCTGCCGTCGTTCGCGGTGGCGGTGACGGTGACAGTGCCGGTGCCGGCCACATACCGGACGGTACCGTCCTCAACGGTGAGCACCTTGGTGTTGGAGGACTTCCAGGTGACGCCTTCCTTGCCGTCGGTGGGATAGAGCTTCGCGGTGAGGGCAAGCTCAGAACCCTCGGTGCCGTTCAGGTACAGAGTCTCGCCGGTGACATTCTTGTCGCCGCTGTGGATCTCGACCAGGCTCACGGGCGGATAGATGGTAATGGTGTGCTTGACGAAGCCGGAGTAGCCGTTCTTCAGAGCACCCAGGAAGGTGACATCGTGCTTGGAAGCAACCACATAGGATTTCACGGTGCCGGCGGCGGTGACGGTGGCGTAAGCCGCGTCATCGGAGTTCTCCAGAGCCCAGGTGATGGAGGAGGCGGGGATGGTCTTACCGGTTTCCACGTCCACGGCGGAGAGCTTGGTGGACTTGCCGCCGACCAGCTCAGAATCCACGGTTTCGGGAACGGAGCCGCCGGAGGTGTTGCACATGGTGTCGGCATTGGCACCCAGCAGGTCGTCGGTACGGTTGAAGCCCTTCTTCCAGCTGAACCAGGGGATGTCCAGCTTGGGCAGGCCCGCGGTGCTCTTCTCGGTGTTGACGTAGTTCTGACCGATTACATTCTCGTGCTCGGCAGCGTTGGTATCCACATACTCAACCCGGCCAATGGGAGGCAGAGTCTTGGTGTAGGAGGTGTTGCCGGAGATGTAGTCGTACTTGCTCAGGCCCTGCAGGTAACCGATCAGGGAACCGACGACAGTGCCGTTGGTGGCGGTGACGGTGCCGGCGAAGGTGTTGTTCTGGAACTTGAAGGGGCCGTTGGCGTAGGTCTGCACGATGGTGTCGTTGCCGCCTTCGATACCGCCGACCTTGTCGGAACCGGTGACGGAGCCGGTGACCTTACAGCCAATGATGTTGGCACGGATGGCGTTGGGTGCGGAATTCTGGGGATAGCCGCCGCCCACGATACCGCCAGCCAGCTCGCCGGTAGCCTCGACGGTGCCGCCGAAGGTGCAGTTCAGATACTTGTTGGCATACATGGAGTTATCCTGGGTGCCGCCGATACCGCCGACGTACTTGACGCCCTTGACGGTAGCGTAGCTGACACAGTTCTCAATGGTGCCGTTGAACCGACCGGCGAAGGTACCGATCTGAGACTGGGTTCCGTCGTAGCCGATGACAACGCCTTCCTCCGCCACACAGTTGCGGATGGTGACGGTGTAACCGCCGGAGCATCCGGCAAAGCCGTTGTTGGTGATGTAGGTGCCAATCAGGCCGGACTTCAGGGTCTTGGTGCCGGACTTCAGGGTCACATGGTCAATGGTGACAGCGTTGCCGCTCAGGCCCACGCCCTCGTAGTTGTTGACCAGGCCGTAGCCCTCAATCCGGGTGCCGTAGATGTTCAGATCGCTGACATAAGCGTCCTTGACGTAGCCGAACAGAGGCAGTCCGCCCTCGGGCACGGTCAGGGTGTTGCCCTTGCCGTCCAGATGGCCGCTGAAGGCGCGCATGTTCTTGCCGTTGTTGATGTGGCCCACGCTGGGATCAATCAGCACACCGATGGGCTCCCAGCCCTCGGGCAGGGTCACGTCCTCGGTCTGGGCCAGGTACTCGCCGGAGAAGGAGTAGCCGTCCTTGACCATCTGGGCAACGAAAGCGTAATCCTCGCCGGAGGTGATCTCGTAAGGATCGGCCTCGGTGCCGGTACCGGTCAGGTTCTCGTGGATGATGTCCTTATCGGTCTTGATGGTGATGGCAGCCACGTCGGAGTTGACGCTGTACTGGCTGACCACGGCGTTGGTGACGGTGCAGAAGTAGTACTTGGTGCCGCCGTCCACGGCCTTGCCCAGCTCGTAGGTTGCCTCGGTGGCGCCCTCAATGGCGGTGGCACCCTCAATGGGCTGGCCTTCCACGGGAGCTGTGTCGGTGACGTACCACTGGTAGCTGAGCTTCTTGTAGGTGCCTTCGACCTCAGCTTCCACACTCAGCGCGGTCATGTCGTCGCCCACCCGGTAGATGGCGGACACGGGCTGGGTGGTGATCACGGGCAGATCGGCCTCGGTGCTCTCACGGCTGGTGAGTCTCAGCAGGTAGATGGTGGGCTCCATGTCGCCGGACTGGACAATGACACGAACCAGGGTGTTGTCCTTGGTGATGGCAATGGCCTTGCTGGCGGCATCGGAGGCGATACGCTGATCGTTGACGTAGATGTTCTCCGCGCCGCCGGCGACAGAGATGGACACGGACTTCATGGGCAGGGTCAGCTCATAGGTCTGCTGGCCGTCCACAGGAGTCAGGGTGTAGGTCAGGCCATCCTCGGAGAAGGTGATGGCGGTGGGAGCGGGGGTCTGGCCCACGGAAGCACCGGCGGAGGTGGCCCGGTAGACCTTGAGAACCTCGGTGGACTTCTCGTTGGCGGCACCGGCCACGATGTTGGAGGCGGTGACCACCTTCACATAGTGGAAGGACTTGCCGGAGACGTTCACGGGGTTGCCGTTACCGTCGACGGCCCAGGCCAGGTCGAAGCCGGAGCTTTCGTTCGTGTAGTCGTCGTTGTAGCCGTAGGGGTTGTTGGTGCCGTTTTGCATAACGTCAACGTAGCCGAACTTGGCACCGCTGGAGTAGGTGCTGAAATCATCCGGGCCGACCATACCCCTGACACTGGGAATCAGGATGCCGGACAGGGTGATGGTGTCGCTGTCCTTCAGAGCCTCGTTCAGGAAGTAGACACTGGTCAGAGGCCAGCTGAAGGTGCGGTTGGGAACACTGGTATCGGAGTTGCCGTAGTTGTCGGACCAGTGAGTGCCGGAACCGTTCTTGGTGTAGGTGACGGTGTAGTCCCAGATGGCGTTGGTGTAGTGCTGAGAGCCAGCCAGGGCGTACCAGGTGTTGCCGTCCTCGGAGACCCAGACCTGACCGGGTTCCATGGAGCCCAGGCCGGTGCCGGTGGAGGTGTCCTTGAAGGCGTTGCCGTCGATGTAGAAGTCAACGCCGTACTTGTTGGCGGGATCGTCCGTCAGGCCGTCTTCAAAGTAGTAGGTGGCGTAGCCGCCGAAGTTACCCAGGGACTTGAGGGTGCCGCCCAGCGTGCCCTCGCCGGCGAAGCCGTAGCTGATGTTGGTATACTGGCTGTTGATGCACAGATAGTCAACCAGCTTGTCGGCGCCGTTCTTGATTCGTTTGGAGGAGGAGAAGGCATAGGGCTGAGTCAGGCCGTTCAGGGTCACGTTGATCTTCTGCTCGGAGGCAGTCAGCTTTACGGTGTAATTGCCATTCTCGTCGGCAGTCAGAGCCTTAGTGCCCAGCTTGACCGTGCAGCCCTCGCCAATGGTGAAGGTCAGGGTGGGATATTCGGCAGAATCGGTGGGAATGGAGAGCTTGTAAGAGAAAGCCTCAGGATCGAAGGCAGGGTACCAGTCGCCAGCGGTGGCGGTGGCGGTGGTGATTCTGGGCTGCTCCACCTGGGGCAGCTGCTCGACCCAGAAGGTGTAGGTGGAGCCCACCTGGGTGTACTTGACGCCGTCAACGGTGACGTTGCCGGATTCGCTGGGAATCAGCAGCTTTTCCTTGCTGGCGGTCATCTCCGGGTAGGCGTTGCCTGCGGTGAAGTAAGCGTCATCACAGACGACCTGGACGGTGAGCTTGACCTCGGCGTTCTTGCCTTCCTCAGTGACTTCGGGGAAGGCGATTGCGTCGGTCTGTCCGCCGCCCTGGGCCAGTTCCTTCCAGGTGGCGCCGTCATCGATGGAGTAACGGACGTGGGTGTAAACGGTTTGACCCTTGAGCAGAGCCGAGAAGTCAGGACGACCGTTCTGCATGAAGGCACGGTAGTAGTACTTGGTATTGGCCCAGGTGTAGGTGCTGTTCTTCACACCGGTCTCGCTGGCCTGGAACAGATAGCCTTCGGCCTTATCCAGGTACAGAGCGGAGGACAGAGCACCGCCGTCGGCGGCGTACAGTGCCACTTTGGTGCCGCCCCAGCCGTTCGCACCAAGGGTCTTGGTGGTGTCACGGACACGGGTGACTTCCAGGGTGTAAACAGACTTGATCTCCGAATCAGTCTTGTCACTCAGAGTCAGTGTGACCAGGGTGGTGCCGAAGGGCATACCGGGCAGCTGGGTCTGGGTCGCGGAGGGGATGGGAATGCTGACAGCTTCGCCGTCTTCGTTGGTATAGGTGGCAACGCAGTCCAGCTTCTTGTCATCGAAGAGGGTATCACTCTTGATGGCCAGGATCTTGGTGCTGTAATTGCTCAGCTTGATGCCGGTGTAATCCTTCTTGTTGACATCGTACTTGAAGGTGGATTGGGTGATGCCGAACAGAGCCAGGGTCTCAAAGGTGGGGTTCTGGGTATCGGAGACGACCACCTTGATGCCGCCCTTGGTGCCCTTGTCATCGGTGGCGGTGATGATGACACTGCCCACGGCGTGGGCGGTGACGACACCGTTCTCGTCCACGGTGGCGATGGTCTCGTCGGCACTGCTCCAGGAGGCCACGGTGCGGCCGCTCTCGGTGTAGGCCTTGAGCTGGGTGGTGGGGGCCTTATTATCGGAGGTCAGCTCCAGATAGACCTTACCCTGGCCGCCCTGGTCGTTTTCAACGGCCACGCCGGTGACGTTGATGGTGGCGGTATCGGTGAGCTTCTCCACGCCCTCGGGGCTGACGTTCACGGTGAGCTTGACATCCACCGTGCCAGGCCGCAGGACATTCATTTCCAGAGAGCCGGAGGTGGTGTCCGGCTTGATGAGCTTCATGACACCGTCGGGAGCCTGGACTTCCCAGCTGTTGTAGTTGGTCACGCCGCCGATGACGGAGACCTTCTTTACGGACTGGCCGTCAGTGCTCAGCGCAACGTTCTGGTTCTTATAGTAGTCGGTGATGGCGTAGAACTTAACGTCAATGATCATTTTGCCGCTGGACACATTGGAATCCAGAGCGGAGACAGCGGACACATAGGTGTAGCTGGCGGAATTGATGGTGTAGATACCGGTTTCGGTATCAAACTTGCCGCCATAAGCACCCTCATTCTTCCAGATGACGGGAGTTTCCTCACCGTTTTCGTCCACAGCTTTCAGCCGCATGGTGGTACCCTGCTTGACAGCGTAGGTCACGCCGCCAAGGGCATTGGTGCTGGTGGAGGGGAAGGAGTAGGGATAGTCGGAGGTCAGGGTAATGCTCTTGGGCACCGCCTTGACGGTGACTTCCACAATCTTGCTGGTGGCGGATTCCAGACCGGTGCTGGAAGCCACGGCGTAATAGTAGAAGGTGCCCAGGGTATCGCTGGGGACGGTCAGGGTGGCTTCGGTAGCACCGGCCACGGCCTTGCCGCCCTCGGTGGAAGCGGTGGTGTTCACATACCACTGATAGCTGATGGCGGGGGAGTCGGTCACATCCTTGGTGTAGCCGGCCTCTACCGTCAGAGTATTCTGGGTGTTCTGACCGATGGTCAGAGCTTCTCCGGTCAGGTCGGTCTTCCACAGCAGAGCCTTGCCCTTCTCCATGGAGACGGTGATGGTGTAGGTCTTGTCAAAGCCGCCCTTGGCGGTGGAGGTCAGGGTCAGAACGCTGGCTTCCGCGCCGGGAACCAGCTTGTCAAGGCGCACCCATTTGCGGTTCTGCTCCGCAGTGAGGGTCTTGGTGACGCCGTGGAAATTGAAGCCCGCGGTGCAGTAGTCGATGTACTCCACTTTGACCCACAGACGCCGGGCTGCTTCTTCTTCCACGAAGTCCAGAGGCTCCACGGTGTAGTCCATGGTGTCGTGGACAAATGTGGGATTCAGGGTCAGCTCCCGGATGGTGTCCTCGGAGCTGCCGATGCCCAGGTGAACCTCGATCAGATCGGTTTCCTTCAGGACATCGCCCACCTGGAACACATTCAGGGCGGTCATCGCCTCATCCACGCCGGTGATGACGAAGCAGGACTTCTTGTTGGCCAGCTCCTCGGGGATATGAAGGGAGATCTTGCCGTCCTTGCCGGAGATCTTGCCGGTGATCGGGTTAATCTTGCCGGTCTTCATATCCATGGTGGCCAGCTGCGCGCCCTCAACGACCTCAACGGGGTCGCCGTAGGCGGCGTAGTTGCTCTTGACGACCAGGTCAAGATCGGTGTTCGCGTAGAAGGTCTGGCCGGTCAGGGGCTTTCCGTCGGCGGTTTCCAGCCAGACGTACTTGTCCAGGTAATAGGCGGCGTCCTCGTACACGCCAAAGGTGACATAGTCGCCGTCAACTACCTTGGTCTGGTTGGCCATCAGGCCCTTGCCATCCTCACCGGCAGCCTGCTTGCCATTGACCAGGATGGCAAGATTGGTGGATTCCTCGCCCATGCGCTTGGTTACCCAGTTGGCATCACTGATGGCCAGGAAGTCCGTGGCGTTCTCGGGGGTGAACTGATCGAAGAAGACCAGCTCGTGGGCATGAACCAGCACGTCCAGCGCGGACACGCCGTCCTCAACCAGATCCCTGTAGCCGTAGCTCTCGGCCAGGTTGCTGGCAATCTTCTCGTCGAAAGCGAAGACTTCCTGATTGCCCGCTTCCTGATAGCTGAAGGTCACGGTGGCATAGGTCACGGCGGGAGCCGTTACGGTGACCACGCAGTAAGGAGCGGTCAGGGGCGCGGTGACGGTAATGACCTCATCGCCGTTGCCGCCGCCCCAGTTGGCAATCTCGGTCTGAACCTCGCCGGAGGCGGAGATGATGTAGGTACCGGCCTTGTTCAGAGTCAGGTTCACGTTGCCGTTTTTGTCAGTGACCGCACCGTCAATGGCGGTGAACTTGCCGTCTTTCCAGATGCCCACCTGGGCACCGGCCAGATTGCCGGGGTTGTAGCCGCCCACGGCCATGGAGGAGCCGCCCTGGAGATTCAGGGTGAAGGCCTTACCGGCCTGGGCGGTGACGGCGGTCTGGGTGAAGTAGCTGACCGCGTCAGAATAGTTTTTCTCATCGGTAAAGACACAGCAGTACAGCTTGTCGCCCTGCGCCACGGTGCTGGTCTTGTCGGCCACGCCCATGGGCAGAGCCGCATTGTTCTTCAGGAAGTAGTAGCTGCCCTTGGGGCTGGTCAGGACATTCCAGAGGTTGTGAACCATGGTGCCGCTCAGCTCGTAGCCGCCGGGGCAGTAGGCCTCGTGCAGAGCGATCAGAGCCTCGTGGTAGGTCAGAATACCGTCCTTGTCCACGTCCTTGACGGTGACGGGCAGCTCGATGGCAGCCTTGCCGTCAGCGGTAGTGGCCAGAACGCCCTTGACACCTACGGTGAAGGTGACCTGGGCTTCCTTCGCGGGCTGCACGGAGCTGCCCTTGACGGTGACGATGCAGTAAGGCGCGGAGACGGGGCAGTCAACATCATAGGTGTCGAAGCCGTCGTCCGCCTCGCCGGGCAGGGTGCCGCTGGCGGTGACGATGTAGGTACCGGCCTCAGAGAAGCTCAGAGTTACGGTGCCGTTAGTAGCGGTCTTCGCACCGGTGATGGCCTTGAAGCTGCCCTTTTCCCAGGTGCCTACGGAAATGCCGTAAGCATTCAGCTCACTGTAATTGCTGCCGCTGAAGTATTCGCCGGCGGCCTTCAGGGTCAGGGTGAATTCCTTGCCCTCATCGACGGTGACCTCGGTCTTGTCGAAGTAGCTCAGGCAGTCGGAATAATCCACCGTGTCCTTGATGGAAGCGGCGTACAGCTTGTCGCCTTCGGCAACGGTGCTGGTTTTCCAGTTGACGGCCTTTTCCAGAACTTTATCGTTCTTGGCAACGATGGGAGCGGTGACCTCACTGCCCCAGAGCTTTCTCACGGAGTTGCCGTTCAGGGCGTAGCCATCCGGGCAGTAGGTCTCGTGGAGGGCGACCAGCGCCTCGTCATAGGTCAGAATGCCGTCGGAGTTGACATCCGTTACGGTAACGGGCAGCTCCACCGCCGCCGTTCCGTCGGAGGTCTTCGCCAGCACGCCTTTTTCACTGACGGTGAAGGAAACCGTCACAGGATCGGCGGGGGTGTTCTCCTCCATTACGTCCAGAGCTTCCTCGGTCTCCTCCGTGGGAGCCTGGGTCTCGGGAGCCTCCGTAGCGGGAGCCTCGGTTTCCGGGGCCTGCGTGGGGGCTTGGGTTTCCGGGGCCTCCGTCTCGGGAGCCTCCGTTACCGGCGGCTGTGTCTGGGGTGCTTCCGTCTCAAGGACAGGAGCCTCTGTCGCCTCCACAGGCGCCGATATGGTTTCCTGCGCCGCTTCGTCCGCGAAGACGCTGGTGGGAATCATACCGACCAGCATCACGAGGGTCAGCAGCAGTGCCAATATCCGTCGTTTCATAGAATACTTCCCTTCCGCCGAACACCCCAAGAGAAATGCCCGGCTGATATATGTCACGGCTTTCGCCATTGACTACGAAACAAAAGCGGTGATATTCCCGCAATCGGAGAATATCACCGCAACCATTATCAGCAACACTCTGACGGAACAGTAGGTCTCCCGACTTGCGCCTCAAGCAAAATCAGTCCTGCCTTCTCAGGTTTCCCCAATGACCGGCTTTCGCCGACGGGCTGATTTCTAAACGCACACGGTATTGGTCAATGCGGGGCTCGTCCCCATTCCCTTGTTAAGCGCCTGCGCCTGACGGGATACCCGCCTTTGCGAACGCAGTGCCTCTGCTCGTGTTTTTTGTGCGGCATCACTCCACAACCGCGGAGCAGTGCCCATGAATTTATATTGGTAGTATAATACCGATTGTCGGCTTTGTCAATGCCGGGGTTTCTGTCCGCCGGACTTTTTGCGAAAATCACCAGAAGGGAGAGGCAAATACCGGAGCACCTCCGGGAAAGTCAGTAGGGGCGGCCATTGGCCGCCCGAATTCCCCAGAAAATCCCCGCAAAAAAGCGGGCGGCCAATGGCCGCCCCTACAGATATATTCGATGGCCTTCTACAATGAGGAATAGCCTCAGCCGTTGCCCGCCAGCAGCCCGGAAATATCCAGCATTTCTCCCATTTTCCGGTCACCGTCGCCGTAGTTCAGATCCGGCTTCAGCCCGGCGGAGGGGGTGAAGGTCAGCTCGCCGATTTGCAGCTTTCCGTGATTGACGAAGAAATCAATCCGCACATAGGGAAAGTGGGGGGCAATGATCCGGCAAATCCGAACCATGTCCACCAGCAGCTCCGGCTCGATTTCCAGGTCACTTTTCTGAGGATACTTTCCAAAGTTCAGGGGGTGGCCCTCTACATCATAATAGACAAACCGCTTGGTGGTAAGATTTCTGTCCTGACAGACCTGCAAAATCTTTGGATCGCCGTTCATGCAGTGAATTTTGTAGTCCGTCGGAAGAAAATGGGCACTTTCAATGTATTTTTCGCACAGAATCCGCTTTTCTCCCATATCATAGTGGGGCTCGGCGTAATAGCGGCCAAAGTGGGTGCGCTGCCACAGACGCAGCAAAGCCTTGGCACGGCCCTTGTCCAGGTGGGATTTGTCCCGGCAGATGATGTTGTGGCCGCAGCCGTTGGAGTCCTTCAGTGCAAATTTGTCGGGCAGGGCATCCCAGTCAATTTCCTCCGGCGTGTCCCAGACACCTACCAATTCCGACAGATAATTGCCCAGGTTCAGGTTTTCCAGAAAGCTCCGCACGGCGTATTTGTCGCTGCATTGGATAATCCGTTCATTTTCCGGGCAGTAGAACAGCTTGTACCAGGTGATTTTCTCGGTGAAGGTCTGGGGATTTACCAGGTGGAGAGGCCGTCCCATGGAAATCCGGTAATAAATTTTCGAAATACGCTTGGCTCCCAGGAGCACATAGGCGGCACACTGGAGCTGCCGCCGCATCCGATAGGTGAAATTGCCCTTGGAGGTCACCATCACGTAGTCATTGCAGATTTTTGATTGCCGCATGAAACCCACAACCTTTCTTTCAAACAGAGAAATCGTTGTTTCAGGATTTCCGTCATACCGCAGACCGCCAGGGCCTCCTGGTCGCTGAGGGCAGAGATGTCCAGAAAGCGCTTGCCCTCGGCACAGCAGGCAGTCTACCGTCACGCCGAACAGGACGGAGATGCGCGGCATGACTTCGAAGGAGGGCAGGCGGATGTCGGTCTTGCAGCTGGAACTACATCTGCCACAATAACCTGCGTCCACACGTTTCCCTGGGGGATGTCCCCGAATCTGGCTGCATGACGGTCATTTATTTCTAAAATTTTTGCCTGAGATATTGTAACAATTTGTGCTTGACTTCTTTATTTTTTCCTTTGCTGAATTTACATCCGGAAGCTGCACTTGTTACCCAACTATAGTATATCATATCATTGCGATTCATTGTACTACTATATTTAAAAATTAGTAATTAATCAGTGCGTGATATTAGGGTCTATCTGACTTACGGCAAATGTTGAGAAGGCAGTGAAAAGCACGGAAAAAGGCCACTGACTTTCATCAGTGGCCTTAGGAAAAATATGCAATCAGTACATCTTTGCACCGGCGGGGATTCATAGCCAAACCTCCACCTCCTTGTGCTTAGAGTATATGAAGTTTTGGCTTTATCTTGTAGTTTGCGAATATCCGTATAAATAGAAAAAACCCTTTTATATCAATTTTTTCTTGATTTAATCATAAAAAATGCTATACCAGCAACTATTATGTATCCGAACAATGAAATAACAGATGATTCAATTCCAAACTCACCACCTGTGATGGCGAAATCTTTTGAATTAAGTACATATGTCATTATAGAGTATTTATCCATTTTTTCCCCAATAGCTAATCCTCCACCAATAATCACAACGTTCCAGATAGCATGAACGATTCCACTATTCCAAACGGAACCACTTTCTATTGCAATCATCGAAAACATAACGCCTACCATCGTTCCGGCGATAATTACTAATAAACAACTGCCTATTGAAAAGTCCTGCCCAAGAACATGTACAATACCAAATAACATGGATGGAACAATTACAGCCACCTTAATGTTCCATCTTTTCTTTAATGCATTAAGTATAACTCCTCTAAACACCATTTCTTCAACAAATCCAGCCGCTATTCCGGTAAATGCAACCCCTGCACTTAAAGTATTGAACATCTGAGTTCCATTCATATTTGAGGATACATACTTACCGTTGAATATTAAAAGATAACTTCCTTTTATAACAAATGGTAATAATACAGCTATTAAAATCCATCTTATTTTAATAGCAAATTTAGGCATTCCGAAATCCGAAGTCGGCAATTTAATAATTTTGCGAATAAACATTTTCAGAATAAGATATGTCAATCCAGCATATATCATTCCAGCGATAATATTACAAATGCCCGTTGGAATTTTTATTATAACAAACATACTTGCAATGGATTGTGCAATAATCTGTGTGATTATTAAAATAAATATGGCAACAAATGATGTGCTAATTGCTTTTTTTGTACTCATTTTATTTCTCCATTATAACTTTCAATTCGTATTTCTGTTTGTTTTAAAAGTGGGCAACTCCGATTGGAATTGCCCACTCATTGCACTTTATGCGATTTTTTCTTGCTTGCACCGATTTCTGCATCAATTGATGTAAATCGCTGTTTTTTCAGTTTTTTATCAAATGAAGTACGTCCCGTCTATTTGGTGAAACGGTACATCTTTACATCATCTTAATAGAGCTTTGCACCGGCGGGGATGTGGTTATCCAGCATGAGTAGGTGGAGCCGCTCTTCGCCTTCCTCATGATGGACGGCGGAAATCAGCATACCGCAGGAGTCGATGCCCATCATCTTTCTGGGGGGCAGGTTGGTAATGGCAACGCAAGTCTTGCCTACCAGCTCTTCCGGCTCGTAATACTCGTGAATACCACTCAAAATCACCCGATCTGCGCCGGTTCCGTCGTCCAAAGTGAACTTTAAGAGCTTCTTGGACTTTTTGACCGCTTCGCAGGCCTTGACCTTTACCGCCCGGTAGTCGGACTTGGCGAAGGTGTCAAAATCCACGAAGTCCGCAAACAGGGGCTCGATCTCTACCTTGGAGAAGTCGATCTTTTCCTCAGATACGGGAGACGCCGCGGGGGCAGCTTCCGGCTTTTCCTCGGCCTTTTCCGCCTTGGGCAGGTCCGTGGGCTTCATAGTGGGGAAGAGCAGCACGTCCCGGATGGAGGCGGAGTCCGTCAGCAGCATGACCAGCCGGTCAACGCCGAAGCCCAGACCGCCCGTGGGGGGCAGGCCGTATTCCAGAGCGGTGACGTAGTCGTAATCCACCTGAGCCCGGCTCGCGGGATCCACTGCCAGCCGGTCGGCCACCTGCTTTTCAAACCGGGCCTTCTGGTCGATGGGGTCGTTCAGCTCGGAGAAGGCGTTGCCGAACTCCGTGGCGTTGATGAAGTATTCAAACCGCTCGGTGAAGGCAGGATCACCCGGCTTGCGCTTGGCCAGGGGGCTGTTCTCCACGGGATAGTCATAAATAAAGGTAGGCTGAATCAGGTTCTCTTCCACAAAGGCGTCGAAGAACTCGGCAAGGATGGCTCCCTTGGTGGGGATTTCCGGCAGCTCCACCTTGTGCTCCTTGGCGGCGGCGATGGCCTCCTCATCAGAAGAAATGGCGGCAAAGTCCACACCGGAGTACTTCTTGACGGCCTCGATCATGGTCATCCGCTCCCAGTGGCTCAGGTCGATGTCCTTACCCTGGTAGGTGATCTGCAAGGTGCCGCAGACCTTCATGGCCACGGTCTTCATCATTTCCTCCACAAGATCCATCATGCCGTGGAAATCGGTGTAGGCCTGGTACAGCTCAATGGAGGTAAACTCCGGGTTGTGGGTGGGATCCATGCCCTCATTGCGGAAAATCCGGCCTACCTCGTAGACCCGATCCATGCCGCCGACGATCAGCCGCTTCAGGTACAGCTCGGTCTCAATGCGCAGCACCATGTCGATGTCCAGGGTATTGTGATGGGTATAGAAGGGACGGGCGGAGGCACCGATTTCAAAGGGGGTCAGAATGGGGGTATCCACCTCCAGGAAGCCCTTGCCGTCCAGGAAATGCCGCAGCTCCCGGAGAATCAGGCTCCGCTTGACGAAGGTGTCCTTCACCTCGGGGTTTACAATCAGGTCTACATAACGCTGACGGTACCGGGTTTCCCGGTCGGTCAGACCGTGGAACTTTTCCGGCAGAGGCAGCAGGGACTTGCTCAGCAGCGTGGCCTCGTGGACACGGACGGAGATTTCGCCCCGCTCGGTTTTGAACACGTCGCCCACCACACCGACGATGTCGCCGATGTCATTCTTCTTGAACCGCTGGAAGGAGGTCTCCTCCATTTCGTCGAACTTCACATACAGCTGAATCCGGCCGGTGCTGTCCTGAAGGTCGCAGAAGGACACCTTGCCCATGCCCCGCTTGCTCATAATACGGCCGGCCAGACGGACGGACTTGCCCGCCATGGCGTCGTAATTTTCTTTGATGCCGGCGGAGTCGGCGGTCACTTCAAACTTGGTCTGGACGAAGGGGTCAAAGCCGTCGGCACGCAGAATATCCAGCTTTTCCCGACGGACCCGAACCTGATCGGACAGGGGCATTTCCGCCTGTGGTACAAACTTTGCCATGGCTCAGCCCTCACGGGTGACGCTGACCACCTTCATGGTGAAGGAGCCGGCAGGGGCGTTGACGGTGAAGGTTTCGCCGGCGGCCTTGCCCACTACGCTCCGGCCGAAGGGAGAGTCGTCGGAGAGCTTGCCCTCCATGGGGTTGGCTTCCTGGGAACCGGTGATCCGATAAGTGGACTGAACGCCCTTCTCATCCTCCACGACCACGGTGCAGCCCAGGCCTACCCGGCCGCTGGCCTCGTTCTCGTCCTCAATGATGACGGCGTGGGACAGAATGTCCTCGATTTCGGCGATCCGGCCGTAGAGCTTGGCCTGCTCGTTCTTAGCCGCATCGTACTCGGAGTTTTCGGACAAGTCGCCGTAGGAACGGGCTTCCGCGATCATGGCGGCAACCTCACGCTCCCGGGTGGTCTTCAGATAGTTCAGTTCCTTTTCCAGGTCGGCAAGACGCAGACTGGTAATCTTAAATTCCTTTGCCATATTCAAAATCCTTTCTCAGAAATAAATTCCATAGTCCCAAACATTATAGTGGATGATTCCCCAACCGTCAAGGAATTTTTCGGGAAATCGATGAATTTCCGAAAGAAAGGGGGAGCTGAAAGGAACAGCGGCGTTGTAAAAGCGCAGAAGCCTGAAAATTAGACGGTCATTGCGAACCAGTGCCGCAGCACTGGTTCGCAATGACCGTAAATTTTACGGGCTGGTGCGGGATAGAAGCTGGCTATAGATATCTTGGGTTTCTACCTTGTCCTTCCCGCTGAGCACCAGAACCTTTTCGCCCATGCGCACCACGATGCAGCTTTCGGGCTTATAGTAGGTATAGCGGGTGTAAGTGCCAAATTCCTCATTCCGGAAGGTACCCAGAAGCAGTCGGTAGCTGCCTACGCCGAAAACCCGGCTGCCGGGGACATCGTCCTGCCGAAGCTCCACGGAGTCCATATCCGCATAAGACAGGGTCTGGCCGCCGTAGTAGCTTCCCCGGACGGTGAAGGAATCGTCCCCAAAGGTGGTTTCCACCTTGCCGGAAAACAGCATCACGGCCACAAAAACCAGAATTGCGACAGTCACGGCGGCGGAAATTTTCCAATAGCGGGAGGACAGGGTGGGGAGTGCTTTCGGCTCCTCGCCCCGGGCCAGTTGGCCCTTGTAATAGCGGTAGGAGTAGACAGTGGGAATCACAGAAATGACCACCGCTCCCAGCACGGCGGCGAAAACATTCCAGCCCTCGGGCAGCAGGGCGGCCAGCATCACGGCAACACCGCCGATGACCCAGACCTTCCCGGCAAACCGATGGGTGGCGTTCCAGTTCTCATCGCTGGCAAGCGCCCAGGTTACCTTGATGCCGATGGTGTAGTTCCGGCGGCATTTGGGCAGGTAGTTGCCGATGGCGGCGAACATCAGCCCCAGGCAAAGGGTAGTGATTCGGCCAACGGAGAGGGCAATCCCTGCGCTCAGGGCATAGGACAGCCCGGCGCACAGCAGGGAAAGAATGGGCATGATCCACAGCACCAGCCGCAGGGGCTTTTCATTTCTGCCCCGGTTTCCTGGGTCGGCGGCGGAAATGAGGAAGCACAGCCATTGACCGACCAGCAGGCTTAGGCACGGCAGCCACAGGGAATGCAACTCAGGAACCCAAAGAGACACAAAGGCGGGTAGCAGGATTACAATGGAAGAAACAATCAGTTCTTTTTGATACTTGGCAATCATAAAATACCTCCAAAACAGTCAGTTTTCGGCGGGTTTTTCACCCTTCAGGTCGGAAATCCAAAGAAGAATTTCTTCCAGCACCGAGGCGTTCAGCTCGTAAAAGATAAATTTTCCATCCCGGGTGTCCGTGACCAAATCGGCATCCTTCAGCACCGACAGGTGCCGGGATACCGCGGCGGCGGAAATGTCGAACTGCTCAGAAATTTCTCCGGCGGAACGTTTTCCGTCCTTGAGAAGATTCAGAATTTCCCGCCGGGTGGGGTCAGCCAGCGCCTTCAGAGTTTGCTGTAAGCCCATGTTCGTCCTCCTCTCATTTAACAGTTAACTGAAATGTTAAATGAATGATAGCATAGAAACGAAAGATTGTCAAGAGAATATTTCACAAAAATGTTAAATGAGAAAAGATTGCGAAGGGCGGCCATTCGTGCTATAATGGCGAAAATCCCGGAAGGAGGGAAAATCATGACCTTGAACGAATTCTGGAAGGAGAATCCAAAGGCCGCCATTGCCTTTTCCGGCGGGGTGGATTCCTCTTATTTATTGTATACGGCGGTGCGTGCCGGGGCAAAGGTGACGGCCTACTATGCGGACAGTGCCTTTCAGCCCGCCTTCGAGCAGGAGGACGCTTTACGCCTTGCCAAGGACGTGGGGGCGGAGCTGAAAATCCTGCCGCTGTCCGTGCTGGAGGTGCCCAAGGTGGCGGAAAATCCGGAAAACCGCTGCTATTACTGCAAACGGGCGATTTTCTCCGCCCTGATTGCCGCCGCCGCTGCCGACGGCTACGACCTGATTCTGGACGGCACCAACGCCTCCGATCCGATTTCCGATCGGCCGGGAATGGAGGCTCTGCGGGAGCTGTCCGTCCGCTCACCTCTGAGAGAGTGCGGCCTGACCAAAAGCGAAATCCGGGAATTGTCCCGGCAGGCGGGGCTCTTCACTTGGGATAAGCCCGCCTATGCTTGCCTGGCTACCCGTGTGCCCACCGGGGAGAAAATCACGGCAGAAAAGCTGGAAAAGACGGAAAAGGCTGAGGATTTTCTTCGCTCCCTGGGTCTGTGGGATTTCCGGGTGCGGCTGCTGAAGGGCTGCGCCAGAATTCAGGTGCCGGAAGGGCAGCTGGAGCTGGTGCTCCGGAACCGGAAAACCATCCTGGAGCAGCTGAAGCAGTGGTATGCGGGCGTGGTGCTGGATTTGGAGGTGCGGCCGTGAATTCCGATATGCGAAAGCTCTTAGAGCAGGTCAAGGACGGAACCGTTTCCGTGGATGACGCCATGCTGAAGCTGAAAATCTCCCCCTTCGAGGACATTGGCTATGCCAAGGTGGATTTGCACCGGCGAATCCGCCAGGGGGCGGCAGAGGTGATCTACGGAGCCGGAAAGACCCCGGAGCAGATTCTGGGAATTATGCAGACCATGATACAGAACGGCCAGAGCCGGATTCTCATCACCCGGATGTCTCAGGAAGCGGCGGATTTCGTATCAAAAACCCTGCCTCTGGACTACCGGAAAGAGGCCAAGGTGGGCATCGCCGGAGGCTTCCCGGAGCCGGACGGCATCGGCAAAATCGTCATTGCCACCGGCGGCACCAGCGACATTCCCGTGGCGGAGGAAGCGGCTCTGACCGCGGAAATCCAGGGAAACGAAGTGGTGCGGCTGTACGATGTGGGGGTGGCCGGGGTGCACCGGCTGCTGGCTCACATGGATTTGGTCATGGAGGCCAGCGTGGTCGTTGCCGTGGCGGGCATGGAAGGGGCGCTTGCCAGCGTGATCGGCGGCCTGGCAGACTGCCCGGTGATCGCGGTGCCCACCAGCGTGGGCTATGGGGCTTCCTTCGGCGGGGTGTCCGCCCTGCTGAGTATGCTCAATTCCTGCGCCAGCGGGGTCAGCGTGGTAAACATCGACAACGGCTTCGGCGCGGGGTTCCTGGCCGGACGCATTAACCACATGGAGGTCAGAAAATGAGAACGCTCTATCTGGACTGCGGCATGGGCGCGGCAGGGGATATGCTGACGGCGGCTCTGCTGGAGCTGCTGCCGGAGCCGGAAAGCTTTGTGGCGGAACTGAACGGCCTGGGCATTCCAGGCGTGGAATTTTCTGCCGAAAAATGCCAAAAATGCGGCATTTCCGGAACCCATATGGCCGTGAAAATCCACGGCCAGGAGGAAGGAGAAGCCCATCCTCACACCCACGGAAGCCTACATGACATCCGAACCATTGTGCAGACGCTGCCCATTCCCACCATGGTCAAGCTGGATATTCTGTCGGTTTACGAGGAAATTGCCCAGGCGGAAAGCCACGTCCACGGAGTACCGGTGAATCAGATTCACTTCCATGAGGTAGGCTCTCTGGATGCGGTGGCGGACGTGACGGCGGTGTGTCTGCTGCTCCATCGGCTGGCACCGGAACAGATTCTGGCTTCGCCGGTGCATGTGGGCAGCGGCACGGTAAAGTGCGCCCACGGCATTCTGTCGGTGCCCGCCCCGGCTACGGCTTACCTTCTGCGGGGAATCCCCATGTACGGCGGGGAAATTTCCGGGGAGCTGTGCACCCCCACCGGGGCGGCGCTGCTCCGGCATTTTGTGACGGAATTCGGGAAAATGCCCCCTATGCGGGTGGAATCCATCGGCTACGGCATGGGAAAGAAGGATTTTCCCAGAGCCAACTGTATCCGGGCTCTGCTGGGGCAGACCGAGGAAACCGGGGACGAAATTGCTGAGCTGCGCTGCAACTTAGACGACATGACCGGGGAGGACATCGGCTTTGCCATGGAGGCTTTGCTTGCGGGTGGGGCACTGGACGTGTTCACCACCCCCATCGGCATGAAAAAATCCCGCCCCGGAGTGCTGCTGACGGTGCTGTGCCGTCCGGCGGAGCAGGAAAAAATGGCAAAGCTGCTGTTCCGGCATACGACCACCCTGGGCGTTCGGGTGGGGCTGTGCAGCCGGTTTACCCTCCGGCGTTCGGAGGAAGTGACCCAGACCCCCTATGGCTCGGTGCGCCGGAAAATCAGCCGGGGCTACGGAGTTTGCCGGGAAAAGCCGGAGTATGACGACCTGGTGAAGATCGCCCGGGAGCAGGGAAAATCCTTGTCAGAAATCCGGGAGATGCTGAAGAAAATTTAGATGATTTCGACGACCTGCCGTCAGAATCTGTAGGGGCCGATGCCCTCATCGGCCCAAAACAGAAGCCTGTGCGTATGTTCCTAGACTCCATAAATATTTCGGCTCTGGTTCCTCCGGAGGCAATTTTCTTGTCCCGGCAAGAAAATTGATAAGAATCCGGCTTAGGGTCTATCTGAAAACCGGAAATATGACCAACGGCGAGGGATTTTCCGCCTG
>OIXQ01000405.1_pt1 | contig 20429 bp, 20 predicted proteins | sample 1587791 | NCBI WGS metagenome assembly OIXQ01 (sample SAMN03283273) | human gut metagenome | biome: human-associated habitat; material: feces | host: Homo sapiens | place: Peru | collected 2012
TCTTCGTATGGCAGGCTGGCTGGTCAACGACATCGGCAACTTCATTACCTCCGTGGAAAAAATTTACACCACCTACAGCGAAGAGCCCCATGTCAAAACACCCTGTACCGGCACCCATACCCACTTAAACGGCGCCGTGGAATTTGAAAACGTATCCTACCGTGCGGACGACGAGGACATCGTCATGGACATCAGCTTCAAGGTAAAACCCGGTCAGACTGTGGGCATCATCGGCTCCACCGGTGCCGGCAAATCCACGATTATGAATCTGCTCTGCCGTTTCTATGACACCACCTCCGGCACGGTACGCATTGACGGCGAGGATGTGCGGAATATGGATTTATACAATCTTCGCGACAACATCGGCATGGCCATGCAGGATGTGTTCCTTTTTTCCGATACCATCGAAGGCAACATTGCCTACGGCCGCCCCGACTGTTCCTTTGAGGAGGTCAAAAAAGCTGCCATTATGGCGGACGCCAACCACTTTATCAGTGCCATGCCGGAGGGCTATGACACCATTGTGGGCGAACGCGGCGTAGGTCTTTCCGGCGGTCAGAAACAGCGTATTTCCTTAGCAAGAGCGCTGCTTAAGGACCCTTCCATCCTGATTCTGGACGACACCACTTCTGCCGTGGATATGGAAACCGAAAGCTATATCCAGAAGCAGCTTAAAAATATTGACAAGAAATGCACCATTTTCATCATTGCCTACCGCATCTCTTCCATTAAGGATGCCGACCTGATTTTAGTCATGGACAAGGGCCGCATCATTGAGCAGGGCAGCCACGAGGAGCTGATGAAAAAGGGCGGCTATTATGCCGAAACCTTCCACAGCCAGTACGGAGAAATTCCGAAAGAGCTGTTACCTGAAAATTCCGCAATGAAGGGAGGCTGTTAAGATGGCACGAAACCGTTATGATGTGGATGAAACCTTAGAGGATTCCTTTGACTTAAACCAGGTAAAACGTCTGGCAAATTACATAAAACCTTACAAAAAGGAAATGGGCTTTGTTATCTTTATGATGCTGTCCTCTTCCGCCCTCACCATGCTGATTCCTATTTTCTTCCAGAAAATCATGGATGTGTGTATTCCGGCAAAAGACATGAAGCAGATTTTCGTATATGCGGGTCTGACACTTGTCATTGCCCTTTATACAGCTTTTTCCCTGGCGCTCAAAATCAAGCATATGAGTTCCATCGGTCAGAATATCATCCACGATTTACGCTACGACATTTTCAAGCACCTGCAGGAGCTTCCTTTTTCCTATTTTGACGATAAGCCCCACGGCAAAATCCAGGTCCGTGTGGTAAACTACGTCAACAGCTTAAGTGATTTGTTAAGCAACGGTATCGTCAACACCCTGACCGACCTCTGCAACCTGATTTTCATTCTGATTTTCATGTTGATTGAGGATGTTCGTCTGACGTTAATCTGTCTGACAGGTCTGCCCCTTTTAGCCCTTGTCATTGTCTTTATCAAGAAAAGACAGCGCCGTGCATGGCAGATTCAGAGCAACAAACAGTCCAACTTAAACGCCTACATTGCCGAAAGCATCGGCGGTATCCGAGTTACCCAGTCCTTTGTCCGGGAAGACCGCAACGTAGGCATTTTCAACAATTTAAGCACCAGCTACCGCAGCGCCTGGATGCGTGCCGTAAAATACAACTTTATCCTCTGGCCGGGTGTGGACATCATTTCCACCATTACCACCTCATTTGTATACATTTTAGGTGTGCGCTTTATTTTAGCTCCTTCCTCCACCCTGACCGTCGGCGTACTGATTGCTTTTACCGCATACATCAGCCGCTTCTGGCAGCCGATTAACACACTGGCAGGTTTTTATAACTCTCTCCTGACCGCCATCTCCTATCTGGAACGTATTTTTGAAACCATTGACGAGCCGGTTCTGGTTAAGGATGCGGAGGATGCTGTGGAAATGCCGCCCATCAAAGGCGAAGTTACCTTTGAAAACGTATCCTTCAGCTACGAGGAAGGTCATAAAATTTTAGATAACATCAACTTTACGGTAAAGCCCGGCGAAACCTATGCCATTGTAGGTCCCACCGGTGCAGGCAAGACCACCATCGTCAACCTTATCAGCCGCTTCTACAATGTGGACTCCGGCAGGATTTTAATTGACGGCGTCGATATTTCCAAAGTGACGCTCCGCTCCCTCAGAACCCAGATGGGTATTATGATGCAGGACTCCTTTATTTTCTCCGGCACCATTATGGACAATATCCGCTACGGCAACAAAACCGCTACCGATGAGGAAGTTATCCGCGCAGCCAAGACCGTCTGCGCCCATGAATTTATTGAGAAACTGGAAAACGGTTACTATACCGAGGTAAACGAACGGGGAAGCCGTCTTTCCGCCGGCCAGCGCCAGCTGATCTCCATCGCCCGCGCGGCGGTGGCCGATCCCCCGGTCATGATCCTCGACGAGGCGACAAGCTCCATCGACACCCGCACGGAGGCGCTCGTGCAGAGCGGCATGGATAAGCTTATGGAGGGACGCACGGTGTTCGTCATCGCGCACCGGCTCTCAACGGTCAAAAACGCCGACGTGATCATGGTGCTCGACCATGGCCGCATCATCGAGCGCGGCAATCATGCAAAGCTCATTGCGGAAAAGGGCGTCTATTATCAGCTCTATACCGGCGCATTCGAGCTGGAATAACGCGGGTCTTGCAAGCAAAGAACGCGTGCGGTATAATGACTGCAGTGCATTTCATTTGTCAGGAGGCAGAGCCATGGAGTACAGAAGATTTGACAACACCATCGTCGCCCGCATCGACCGCGGGGAAGAAGTGCTCGAGCAGGTCGCGGCCATTGCACAGGCCGAGCAGATCAAGCTTGCGAGCGTGCAGGCGCTCGGCGCAGTCGGGGAGTTTACGGTCGGTGTGTTCCACACGGCCGAAAAGCAGTACCACGCGAATTCCTTCGCGGGCGATTTTGAGATCGTCTCGCTGACCGGCACGATCAACACGATGGACGGCGCGTTTTACACGCACCTGCATATGAGCGCCGGCAACGAGAAGGGCGAAGTGTTCGGCGGACATCTCAACCGCGCCGTTATCAGCGCCACCTGTGAGATGGTCATCACGGTTATCGACGGAAGAGTGGATCGTTTTCATAGTGAGGAGATCGGCCTGAACCTGTTCCAATTCTGAGCATCTGTGTCAAAAGCACGCACGGCTATTGCGTCGTGCGTGCTTTTTTGCTGCCTTGATCCTATATTCCTATTGACAACATAGGAATATAGGCATATAATTCACCTCAATGAGGTAGGATTTGCGTCAGACCGTCCTGAGCCTCTCTGAATTCATGTATATCGTATGCAGCCGTGCCGTTAGGCACGGTTTGCCATTGGGAACGGAGGATACATATATGAACAGCAACCTGCTTGAAGTCAGCGGCCTGCACGTGAGTGCGGGCGAGAAAGAGATCCTGCACGGCGTGGACCTGACCGTCGGCAAGGATGAGACGCATGTGCTCATGGGGCCGAACGGCACCGGCAAGTCCACGCTCGGCTATGCGATCACCGGCAATCCGGAGTACACGGTCACGGCCGGAAAGATCGTCTTTGACGGCGAGGATATCACACGGCTACTGGTCAACGAGCGTGCGAAGAAGGGCATTTTCCTGTCGTTCCAGAATCCGCTCGAGGTGCCCGGCGTGACGCTCAGCGCGTTTATCCGCAGTGCGCTCGAGCAGAAGACCGGAAAGCGCATTCGCCTCTGGGAGTTCAAGAAGAAGCTTGCCGAGACGATGCAGCTGCTGGCGATGGACGCTTCCTATGCCGAGCGCGACCTGAATGTGGGCTTTTCCGGCGGTGAGAAAAAGAAAGCGGAGATCCTGCAGATGCTCATGCTCGAGCCGAAGCTTGCCATCCTCGACGAGACGGACTCCGGTCTGGACGTCGACGCGGTGCGCACGGTCTCCAAGGGCGTGCAGCTCTATCGTGAGCGCGTGCACGGCTCGCTGCTCATCATCACGCACAGCACCCGCATTCTCGAGGCACTGACGGTGGACGCCGCGCACATCATGGAGCAGGGCGTCATTGTGAAAAACGGCGATGCATCGCTTGTAGATACCATCAATGAAAACGGCTTTGGCGGCATCCGGGCAGACTGAAAGCGAGGCGATCCGAATGAAGGAAAAAAGTCAGGTCGCGGACATTGACCGCAGCGTCTATGACATCCGCGACAAAGAGGACGATGCCTATCGTATGCAGGAGGGCCTGACGCCGGAGATCATCGACAAGCTCTCCAAGGAAAAGGACGATCCGGTCTGGATGCAGCAGTTCCGGCTGCAGTCGCTGCAGATCTATAACGAGATGCCGGTTCCGGATTGGGGCCCGTCCATCGAGGGACTGGATATGGACCACATTGCGACCTATGTTCGCCCCAAGTCCGACATGAAAAACGACTGGAAGGACGTCCCGCAGGATATTAAAGACACCTTTGAGCGTCTCGGCATCCCGCAGGCGGAGCGCAAATCGCTTGCCGGCGTCGGCGCACAGTACGATTCCGAGCTCGTGTACCACAATGTCAAGGACGAGGTGGCCGCACAGGGTGTTGTCTATACCGATATGGAGAGCGCACTCAAGGGCGAATACGCCGACATGGTGCACAAGTATTTTATGAAGCTTGTCACACCGCGCGATCATAAGTTTGCTGCCCTGCACGGTGCGGTCTGGTCCGGCGGCTCGTTTGTGTACGTTCCGAAGGGCGTACAGGTGTCCATCCCGCTGCAGTCGTATTTCCGCCTGAACGCCAAGGGTGCGGGCCAGTTTGAGCACACGCTCATCATCGTCGACGAGGGTGCAAGCCTGCACTTCATCGAGGGCTGCTCGGCGCCGAAATACAACGTCGCGAACCTCCACGCCGGCTGCGTGGAGCTGTACGTGAAGAAAAACGCCAGGCTGCGCTATTCGACCATCGAGAACTGGTCGAAGAACATGTACAACCTGAACACCAAGCGTGCCAAGGTCGAAAAGGGCGGCACGATCGAATGGGTGTCGGGTTCTTTCGGCTCCCACACCTCCTGCCTGTATCCCATGAGCATTCTGGCGGGCGAGGGTGCGCGCATGGAGTTCACCGGCATCACCTTCGCGGGCGCAGGACAGGACCTCGACACGGGCGCAAAGGTCGTCCATGCAGCCCCCAACACCAGCTCCCACATCACGACGAAGTCCATCGCGCGGGACGGCGGCATCTCGAACTTCCGCAGTTCTGTCACCGTTCTGCCCAACGCAAAGAACAGCCGTTCGGCCGTCTCCTGCGAATCCCTGATGCTGGATGACCGTTCCCGTTCCGATACCATCCCCGAAATGGACATCCGCTGCGACGCGGTGGATGTCGGCCATGAAGCAAAGATCGGACGCATCAGCGAGGAAGCCGTGTTCTATCTGATGAGCCGCGGCATGAGCGAAGAAGATGCCCGTGCCCTCATCGTGGGCGGCTTTGCGGAGCCGATCGCCAAAGAGCTGCCCGTGGAGTACGCCGTGGAAATGAACAACCTCATCCATCTTGAGATGAAGGGCAGCATCGGCTGAGAGGAGGGCCGGAGGTTTTATGAATGATCTGAAAATGAACCGTCTGCCGGTTCCCACTTGGAACCAGTGCGGCGTCAACAGCGCCCCCAAAGCGGCGGCGCTGCCGGAGATTTCCGGAAACGACTGGGGCGAAGTGAACATTGCGTTCACCCTGCCCGCCGGGGTCGGTGAGGCCGAGACGGATTTCGAAACGTTTTCCGAGAGCGGCATGGGCGCGGAAACCGACACCTATCTGCTGGAAAATGCAACGGTCCGCCACGCGCTGACCGTCGCGGAAGGCGTTGAAGTCGCAGAACCCGCTCTGTTCGAGGTCACGCTGGACGCCGCCCATCCCAACGCGCTGAGCGTGCTTTCTGTGGATGCCAAGCCGAACAGCCGTCTGACCGTAGTGCAGGTCCTGCGGGGCGATGCCGAAAACGGAGCCGCCGCTTCCCTCACCCGCATCCGGGCCGCTGAAAACGCCCATGTCCAGCTGGTGCAGGTCCAGCTTCTGGGCGGCCACGCCCGCCACTGGAACGCTGTCGCCATCGAAGAGGGCAAAAACGCCAAGGTCGATCAGGTCCGCATCGAACTGGGCGGCCGGCTGTCGGCGTGCGGCGCAAAGGCCCAGCTGTCGGCTTCCAAGAGCGAATATGACCTTGATGCCGTCTATTTCGGCGGCGGTCATACCGTTCTGGATTACAATGATGTTTCGGTCCACACCGCCAAAGACACCCTGTGCGAGATGCATACCGCCGGTGTCCTGACTGGGGACGCAGACAAAATCCTGCGTGGGACCATTGATTTCCGCCGGGGAGCCAAGCGCGGCGTCGGCCACGAGAGCGAGGATGTGCTGCTGTTCAGCCCCACGGCCCGCAACCGCACGGCCCCGCTCATCCTCTGCGGCGAAGAGGAAGTGGAGGGCCAGCACGCGGCTTCCATCGGCCGTCTGGACGAAGAAAAGCTCTACTATCTCCGCTCCCGCGGCCTGACCGAAGAGCAGGCCCGCCGCCTGATGGTGGACGCCCGGTTCGCACCGGCCATTGAAAAGATCCCGCTCGACGCCCTGAAAGACGAAGTGCGCGCGGAAGCAGCAAGGAGGCTCGACCATGCAGAATAATCCGTGGCTCAAAGATTTTCCCATCCTTGCCGCTGACGAAAACGGCACGCGGCTGGTCTATCTGGACAGCGCCGCCACCACCCAGCACCCCCAGCAGGTGCTGGACGCCGTCGTGAACTACTACACTCACGACAACGCCAACCCCCACCGCGGCGTGTATGACCTCGCCATGCGGGCGACCGACGCCCACGAGGGCGCACGCCATCGGGTGGCGCAGTTCTTCCACGCCGACGATGACGAGATCGTGTTCACCCAGAATACCACCGAATCCCTGAACCTCGTCGCCTACAGCTACGGGATGCATTTCCTGCACGAGGGCGACGAAATTGCCCTCTCGGTAGCCGAGCACCACTCCAACCTCGTGCCGTGGCAGCGGGTCGCTGAAGCCACCGGCGCAAAGCTGGTCTATCTGTACCCCGGCCCCGACGGCCATCTGACCACCGAGGAGCTGGACCGCAAGATCACCGCAAAAACCAAGCTGGTCGCCATCGCGATGGTTTCCAACGTGCTGGGTCTGCGCGCGCCGGTCGAAGAGATCGTTGCGCGGGCACATGCCGTCGGCGCTGTCGTCGTGCTGGACTGTGCCCAGAACGCACCGCATATGCCGGTGGATGTCAAGGCGCTGGACGTCGATTTTGCGGCCTGTTCCGCCCACAAGCTCTATGCTCCCATGGGCATGGGCGCGCTCTACGCCCGCAAGGAGCTTCTGGAAAAAATGCCGCCCTTTCTCAGCGGCGGCGACATGATCAACACCGTCCATGAGCACACCGCAACGTGGGCCGAAGGTCCCCGCAAGTTTGAGGCCGGGACACGGAACGTTGGCGGCGAGGTCGGCTTTGCGGCCGCGCTGGACTACATGGACCACATCGGCTGGGACGCCATGATGGCCCACGAGCACGCCCTTCTGGACCAGATGCTCAAAGGCATGGCCGCGATGCCGTGGCTGACCGTTTACGGCGACCCCACCGCCGCCAAGCGCTATGGCGTCGTTTCCTTCAATGTGCAGGACGTTCACCCGCACGATGTCGCCACCATCCTTGATGCGGGCGGCGTCGCCATCCGGGCAGGGCATCACTGTGCCCAGCCGCTGATGGACCATCTGGGCATCGGCTCCTGCTGCCGTGCCAGCATCGCCCTCTACAACACGCCGGAGGACATCGACGCGCTGCTGAACAATCTTGAAAATGTGCGAAAGGTGATGGGTCTATGAACCTGAATGAACTTTATACCCAGATCATTACGGAAAACAGCCGCAGCAAGGAGAACCGCCACCCCGTCGAGGGCGCGACCCACAGTCTGGAGGGCGTCAACCCCAGCTGCGGCGACGACATCACCCTTCAGCTGCGCGTCAAGGACGGGACCATCGAGGATGCCGGCTTCATCGGCACGGGCTGCGCCATTTCTCAGGCGTCGGCTTCGCTGATGATCGACCTCGTGAAGGGCCGCACCGTCGAGGATGCCCGCCGCCTGATCGGGCTTTATTTTGACATGATCAAGGGCAAGATCACCCCCGAACAGCTGGACGATCTGGAAGATGCCGCCGCCCTGCAGGGCATCGCGCATGTCCCCGCCCGGGTCAAATGTGCTGTTCTGGCGTGGCACACGCTGGAAGAAGCACTGGACGGTGAGGGCAAAGTCGAAACCAACTAACTCCCTTCTTCGGATCAAAGAGCGGATGCACCGGGCAAAAGGCGGTGCATCCGCTCTTCTCTTTTTGCGCAAAAAAGCACCGCCCCGCCGGGACGTTCCCAGCAGGGCGGTGTGCACACCAATTCACCAACAAAAAATCAGTGGCAAAGCCGATGCGTCCGCACATGTTGGCCAGCGTCATGATGCTCACGCACATGGCAGCGGTCATGGCCGACTGGCCGATCTGGTTCTGGGCGATGGGCGACGTGGCGCTGACCATCATCGTACCGGCCGCATTCGCAAAGATGAACATGATGAGCATGACCCAGAACACCGGGGTCTTGACCATCCCAGGGATGTTGTAGTTTTTCGCGTTCAGCTCCTTGGCCTGTGTCGCAGTGGGGGTCCAGCCCTCCGGCAGCCAGCCTTCCGGGCAGGGAACGATCATCCACGCCACCGCACCGACGCCGATCAGGAACACGACCGCCAGAATGCGGCAAGCCATCTGCGCCCCATACGCGCTGATGAGCCACTGTGCAATGGGCGACATGATGAAGGGGCCGCAGGAAGCGCCCGCTTGGACCAGACCGGAAATGGAACCGCTCTTATCCGGGAACCACTTCAGGGCGGTGGGCAGACAGGCCGGATAGATTGTGCCGGCGCCCGCGCCCGCCATCACGCCGTAAAACAGATACAGCTGCGGGATAGACGAAGCGAAGCCGGTGAGGAACCAGCCCGCCGAGAAAAATGCAAGGCCCAGATAAATGGCCACGCGGGGCTGCAGCTTTTCGGCCAGCAGACCTCCCACAAACCCCATCGCGCAGTAAACGAACATATAAATGGTGTAGGCCATGCTGAACTCGGAGCTGCTCCAGCCGAACTGGCTGGTCAGCGGCAGGGCGAACAGGCTGAAAAAGGCCGTGGCTGAGGTGAACAGGCTCTGGATCCAGACGCCCGCAAACACGCGCCAACGTGTCATTTTGGTAATTTTCATCGTGCGTCTCCCTTACTGCTGCAGCGTGCCGAGGTCAAGGCCCAGATCACGGCCGCTGAACTTGCCGGCCGCACGGCTGGTCCCCAGCCAGAACACCATGTCGGAGATGTCTTCGACATCGAGGAAGGGCACGCCCTCGTACATTTCCTGCCAGTTCTTGAAGTCCTTGCCGGTCAGATCGTTGATGAACTTCACATAGCTGTCAGTCTCGCACATCGGGGTCTTGACCTTGGTGGGGCAGACGTCGTTGACCACGATGCCCGTGCCCTTCAGCTCCTGTGCCAGCGTCTTGGTCAGGCCGCGGACGCCCCACTTTGCCATGCAGTAGGTGGCCAGCTGCGGCGTGCCGTACATGCCGGAGGTGGAAGAAATGTTGATGATGCGTCCAAATCCCTGTTTGCGCATGTAGAGGGCCGCATACTTATCGGTGCGCCAAGTGCCGATCAGGTCGATGTTGATGACCTTCTCCACCTGCGCGTCGGTCAGCTCCCAAGTGTAGCCAAAGTTGATGACGCCCGCATTGGCAATGACGACATCCAGACGGCCAAACGTCTCCCAAGTCTTGGCGAAAAGATTCTGCATCCGAAAGCTGGGCACGATGCTGGTCCCCGGACTGATGCGGGATTTCCGCGCACAGATAGACCCCGCCGTGCAGTTTCAGCTCCACAGCGAGAGCGGCTTCAGTGCGGACCTGCTCAAGGCCGTGGAAGAAGGGCGGCTCGACCTTGCGTTCACATCCCACCCGGGCGACCCGGCGCAGTTCGAATCCTCTGCGTTCCAGCGCACGCCCTTTGTCGTCATCACGCCGATGGGGCATCCGCTGGCACGGAAAACCTCCGTTTCCCTGCGGGACACGCTTCCCTATCCGCAAATTTGCTTCGCCCCGCGCAGCGGACTGCGAAAAAGCGTGGACGCCTTGTTTTGCTCCATCGACGCCGCCCCCATCGTCGCCATGGAGACCGAAGAGGATGCCGTCATCGCAGGACTGGCCGCCGCCGGGTTCGGGATCGCGGTTCTGCCGGACGACCCGCTGTTCCAGAGCCTTCCTTTGGCTGTTCTCCCCCTGACGGAACCAGACCCTGCCCGCACCGCGTATCTCTCCCGGCGGCGCGGCACACCCCTGCCCAACGCCGCGGAGCAGTTCTGGGCGTTTTGTCAGGAGAAGCTGGCGCGATAGGAAAAAGCAGCGATTTCCCGCAAAGGAAATCACTGCTTTTGCTTTTGTCATTCTGCGTTTTGGTCGATCCAAGAATATACCGCTTCGTATCTCTTGCCTGAGATCTCCTGACGCGGCATCCAGAAGCGAAACAATTTCTCCAGCGTTTCAGATCTTCCGTAGAATTTCTTGGTCTGTTCGTAAGCATACCGATTTGCATCTACTTCATGGGGCTGCCCAAGATACAACTTGACCAAATCTTCTTCGCTGCCTTTTAATTTGCATTTCCGATAGGTTCCATCCACTTGTTTGAAACAGGTTCCATCATACTGGATGACATAGTGGATACTTCTGCGGATTTCCGCGCTGAATTTATCGGGACAGAGATACTGCGCTGCATGACGCAGTTCATGAAACAGAAAAAATGCTTTTTCTTCGTCTGCCGCCTTCTTCAAACGTTCTGCATTGAGAAAAACTATTTTACAAACGGGATCAAAGGTCCCGTTTGCCGTTTCATAGCCCGCTGGCATCTCAAAAGACAACTGCAAGGCAAGCCCTGTCTCTTTGCAATAGGCATCAAAATATTTTTTATATTCAAATTCAGGCATTTTTATTTCACAAACGGATTATAGAACCTTCCAAACCGGATGGTCACAGTCAAACTGACCGCCAGCAGCACCACGCCTACGCCCAGCGCGATGAAATCGCGGCGGACAAACGGCCGCTGGGTATACCAAGTGCGCTTGCTCTTTTTGCCAAAGCCGCGCAGTTCCATCGCGTTGGAGATGGTATCGATGCGGTTCAGGCTGGTCAGGATGAGCGGAAGCAGGATGTTGACAGAGTTCTTCATCCGCTTGAAGAAAGGTTCTTTTTTTCCCAGCTCCACGCCGCGGGCCTGCTGTGCCTGACTGATGCTGTGGTAATCGCGCTGGATGTCCGGGATGTATCGCAGGGCGATGGCCACCGAATAGCCCACCTTGTACGAGATGCCGATGCTGTTCAGACTGGCAGCGAACTCGCTGGGGTCCGTCGCCGAGATGAATAAAATCGCCACGGGCAGGGCCACAAAGTACTTCAGCGAGATGTTGAACATATAAAAGAGCTGTTCCTTCGTCAGATCGTACCGCCAGAACAGATGGCACAGCACCGTCCGGGTCCCGTAAAGGGTCGTGCCCTGATCGGGGTCGAAGAGGAAGATGAACAGATTGTTCAGCAGAAGGAACACCAACATGAATACGAGCATGAACCGCACTTCGCGGAACGAAATTTTACTCAGCTTGAACGCCGCCAAGCTGACCGCCAGCAGCACCAACAGCACCCATGTGTTGTAGGTGATCATGCTGGCAAAGGTGAACAGCAGGAAAAACGCCAGCTTGGTCGTGCCGGTCAGCTTGTGGATAACGCTTTCGCGTGGGAGATAATTCAGAACGGTCTTAGCAGCCACCTTCACGCACCTCCCTGTCCTGATCGATGAAGCGTTCTACAAATTCCTGCGCAGGTTCGACACCGAAGCGGTTCGCCAGCGTGTACAGGCTCGTTTCCTTCAATGCGGCCCGCTCAATGAGCGCCGGGTCGCACAAAACCGCCGCCGCGCTCCGGTCTGCAATCAGCTCGCCGTCGCAGAACACCAGCGCCCGCTTGGTATACTCCAGCATCAGGTGCATATCGTGGGTGATCATCACGACCGTCACGCCCTGTGCATTCAGCCCCCGCAGGAACTCCATAATATCGGTATAGTGCCGGAAATCCTGACCTGCGGTCGGTTCGTCCAGCAAGATCAGCTCGGGGTCCAGCGCCAGCACACTGGCAATGGTCACCCGCTTTTTCTGGCCGAAGCTCAGCGCCGACACCGGCCAATTCCGGAACGGATACAGACCGCAGACCTTCAGCGTCTGCTCCACCTTTTCCCGAATTTGTGCTTCCGTCAGCCCCGAGCGCTGCAAGCCCAGCGCCACCTCGTCGAAGATCATCGTTTTGGAGATCATCTGGTTGGGGTTCTGCATCACATAGCCGATGTGCTGGGCGCGGTGGCGGATATTCTCGTTGGCAAGCGATTTTCCGTTCAGGAAGATTTCGCCCTCGTCCGGCGTCTCGAAGCCGCAGATGAGCTTGGACAGCGTGGATTTTCCCGCACCGTTCCGGCCCACGATGCTGACCATCTCCCCTTTTCCGATGGAAAAGCTGACATGCTTCAGGGTCGGCTGTCCCTTCTGGTAACCAAAGCTCAGGTCTTTCACTTCCAGCAGCGGTTCCGGCGCGGCAGTCTGCTTGGGCTGAGGACGGGCCGTGAACCAGCGCTGCACAGCGGCGGTGTCGGCATCGTTCAGCACCAGCTTGTCCACATGCGAGGGCTGCTTTTCCGGCGTGATCTCCACACCCGCATAGCGCAGAGCCGTCAGGTAGAGCGGCTCCCGGATGCCGTTTTCGGTCAGCAGCTGGGTCGCCAGCAGTTCGTCTGGGCGCAGGTCCGCCAAAATCGTCCCCTCGTTGACCAGCACGATGCGGTCCACGCTCCGCCAGAGCACGTCCTCAAGGCGGTGCTCGATGATCAGAACGGTCGTATCCGTTTTTTGCTGGATCTCATCGATCAGCTCAATGGCCTGTTTGCCGGTGGCCGGGTCCAGATTCGCCAGCGGCTCGTCGAAGAGCAAGATCTTCACCTGATCGACCATCACGCCCGCAAGGCTGACCCGCTGCTTCTGCCCACCCGAAAGCTCATGCGGCGCATAGCCCAAGTGGTTCTCGATGCCCACCAGCTCGGCGGCGTGGCGGGTGATGGCCTTCATCTCGTCCTGCGGCATACAGCTGTTTTCCAGCGCGAAGGCGATATCCTCGCCGACCGTCAGCCCGATAAACTGGCCGTCCGGGTCCTGCAGGACCGTGCCCACATGCGCCGACAGCTCAAAAATACTGCTGTGCGGGGCGTCCACACCGTCCACTGTCAGCGTGCCGGTGCACTCGCCCGGGTTCGAGAAGGGGTTCAGGCCGTTGATGCACCCGGCCAGCGTGCTTTTTCCGCTGCCGGACGGCCCCGCAATGAGCACCCGCTCCCCGAGGTAGATGTCCAAGTTGATGCCGGTCAGGGTCGGGCGCTTCTGGGCGCGGTACTGGAAGGAAAAATTCTGGAACGAGATAATGGGATCGTTACGTTCTGCCATGGATACGTTACCTCAGCTGTTCAAAGAAAAAGCCCTTCCACCAGCCGAACGGCAGATGGAAAGGCCGCGGGTTCCATTCAGGATCATTCCTGATCGAGAGAGCCTTTCTTCGCGATGGTCTTGGTGTAAGCCAGCACCAGCAGACCGCCCACCACCACAGCGGTGATGATGTTGGAGATGGCTGCAAATGCGCCCTGTGCAAAGACCTTCTTGGCCGGCTCGGCGTAGATCAAGATGTCGAGCACGGGAGCCACGACGATCCAAGCCGCCAGATGGGCCACGATGTTGGCCGCCGTAAAGGCTGCCATCTGCTTTTTGCCGAACTCACCTTCCTGCAGGTCCAGCTTCTTGGCGAACAGGCCGACCACAACGCCCACGAAGGCCGATGCGATGACCCAGCTCCACCACGGACTGCCGCCCCAAGACAGATCGATCAGGGTATGGCCGATGAAACCGATCAGACCGCCGGCGACCGGGCCGTACATCGCGGCCAGCAGAGCCAGAACGGCATACTGCAAGCTGATGTTGGTGTTGGGCACGGGGCTGGGGATGGCCACAAAGCGGCCCAGAACAAAGAACAGGGCTGCGCCGATGCCGACTGCAACCACTGTCTTGATGCTGTTGTTATTCTTCATATTCTTTCGCTCCTCTGTTTTGTCCGCTGAACGCGGAGGTTTTTTCAAGGCACTGTAAGTATAGACGACCCCCGAAGCCTTGTCAATGGACAATCGCCCCTGTTTGCAGAAAAAGCGCAATTTTCCGCTGTTTCAGCTTGATTTTGAGGGTTCCGGGACCAATTTGCAGACCAGCTTCACCATGATGGGCGTCAGCGGGAGCCACACCAGCGTGCAGACCAGATTGAACAGCGTGTGGGCGTTGGCGATCTGCCGCGCGATGACCTCCAGCTCCGGTCCTTGTGGCGAGAGCCGCTCCACAGCCTCGGTCAGCCACGGCAGGATGCACAGGCAGACCACGCTCCCCGACAGATTAAAACAGCAATGCGCGGCGGCGGTGCGTTTGGCGTCCCGGGACTGCCCCACTGCCGCCAAAACTGCCGTGATGGTCGTCCCGATGTTGTCCCCCAGCAGGACCGGAAGCGCCCCCGCCAGACCGAGAACGCTGTGGATACCGTCTGGGCCGACCTGCTGAGCTGTCCGCTGCAAGACGGCAATGGTCGCCGAACTGCTTTGGACCACAAGTGTCATCCCAATCCCGAGCAGCAGCCCCAGCAGCGGGGCATCCCGGACCTGCTCCATCCAGTGCAGAAACACCGGACTTTCGGCCAGCGGTCCCATGGCCCCGGACATGACCTCGATGCCGTCAAACAGAAGCCCGAACGAAAACACCGCCAGCCCCGTCTGCCGCAGACGCTCCTGCTTGGCGGCGAAAAAAAGTATCGTCCCGGCGAATAAAATCGGAAATACCCAGTCTGCCAGCCGGAACGCCAGCAGCTGAGCGGTCATGGTCGTGCCCACATTGGCCCCGAACACCACCGCCACCGCCTGTGGAAGCTCCATCAGCCCCGCGCTGACGAACCCGATCACCATCACCGTCGTGGCCGAACTGCTTTGCAAAATTGCCGTGACCACCATCCCCGCCAGCGCCCCGGTGAGCGGGTTCCGGGTGACTTCGCGCAGAAATTTCTTCAGCCCTTCCCCTGCCGCCTGTTGGAGCGCGCGGCTCATATTGTCCATCCCGAACAGAAAAAGCGCCAGCCCTCCCGCCAGACCAAACAGCGTCCGAATCCCCTCGTTCATGTTCTATCCCCTTTCCGGTGCGGATAAAACAAAACTACTCGCCCTCCCGTGGGAAAGCGAGTAGCTTTTAGCGTTTCTTCAGGATTCGTCCTTGTCGGTCCGGACACAGCGGACGGCATGGCGTGCCTGTCCGCCTGTCGTGCAGGTGAACAAGGTCAGGTCCCAGTCATCGTTCGCGGTCTTGGTGGTCATCTCTTCGATCTGCGTCGGCTGCAAGATCTCGCTGGCCGCGATCTCATAGTGCCATCTGTCGCCGTCCATGTCCACGAACAGCACCTCGGTCCCCACTGCCAGCCGTTTGATGGGACTGATTTGTTCCACTTGCAGAATCGACCCAAATATGGCCTCTTATATTGTAGAACCCATTCACGACAACATCATAATTTTGCGTTATCGGCTCAACATTATAAAGGTTTTCATTGCACAAAAAACGCATCCGCGCTGTGTGTGCGGATGCGTTCCAGTTTCTTTTTCGGTTCGATCAGCTGAAGAGCTTGAAGCTGTTCAGGGTCTCGATGGTGGTCACGATGACCTTGACGTTGTTGACGATGGAGCTGCTTGCAGAGAACACGCGGGCGACATAGTTGAACAGATCGCCGAAGCGCAGGAAGACCTTCCATGCCTCGGTATCGGTGACAGAACCACCGTTCAGATAGACCATCTCGTTCTCGTCGATCTCAGCGTATGCTGCAGGCATCTTGATTTCATTGTTGATCATAATGGGAGTTCCTCTCTTTCAAAACTCAAATAAATTCCGGGGGACTTTTCTCAACTGTTCATCGCCACCAGTGTCACGATCAAAAGTGTCGTTCCCGCAACTAGGATCGTGCCCATGTGGTCTTTCAGCTGAAAGCTTTTTTCTGACGAAGGGGTCGCTGCCGGGGTGGCGGCGGGCTTGGTGGAGGTCGATTTGCTTTCGTCTACCGTCCAGTGCGCATAGATGGTCTGACCATCCGCCTTGAACTCATAGCGGGTCGTGATCTTTTCGCCGCCCACCATGTCGTCATACCAGCCGTCGAAGGTGTAGCCATCCAGCGTCGGAGACGGCAGATTGGTCGCACGGTAGACGTTGCTGCTGTTCTTGTAGACGAAGATCTGCGTCGACACCCCAACACCGCCCTGAGGTTCCAGATAGACGGTGTAGTACGTCGGATCGTCTGCAAACGCCAGCGGGGTCATGCAGCAGAACAGAGCCAGCGTCACCACACTCAGCATCAGCCTTTTCAGGAATCGCTTCATGTCGATACCTCTCTTTCCAAACAGGATGACGCACAGACAGACCCTGCCCGCACTTCATTTCTACTATAGGTTATACGATAAACGAAGCAATTTGTCAATTAAAAACGACACAATTTGTCTTTTATTTCACCGTTTTAAGATTCGACCCGCCGTGTCTTTAGGATTCTGAAGCGAAAAAGTTCTTCACCAGTTCGACCACCGTGCCCGAGAGCAGCAGCAGCGCGATCAGGTTCGGGATACTCATCAGGCCGTTGAAGGTATCCGCGATGTTCCACAACAGACCCAGATCGACGGTCGCGCCCAAGATCGCAACAAAGGAATAGACCACGAGGAACGGGCGGACGACCTTGTCCGTCTTGCAGAGGAACTCGATGCAGCGGGAGCCGTACAGGCCCCAGCCGATGATGGTCGAGAAGGCAAAGCAGCACAGTGCCACCGCCGTAAAGACCGAGGACCAGCCGCCGTAGGTCGCGGTGAAGCCAGAGATGGTCAGCTCTGCGCCCGCCGCCGCACCGTAGTTGACCGGCACGCCGCTGCACAGGATGACCAGCGCCGTCAGGGTGCAGATGACGATGGTATCCGCGAACACCTCAAAAATGCCGAACATCCCCTGCTTGACCGGCTTGCGGGTATCCGCACAGGCGTGGGCAATGGAGCCAGTGCCCAGACCGGCTTCGTTCGAGAAGATGCCGCGGGAAACGCCCTTCTGCATACTGATAAAGATGCTGCCGATCGCACCGCCCGTGAAGGCTTTGGGGTCGAATGCACCGCCCACGATCGAGGCCAGCACCGCCGGGAAGCGCTGGATGTTCAGCACTACGACGCCCAACGCCAGCACCACATAGAACAGCGCCATGAACGGGACCAGCTTTTCGGTCACACTGCCGATGCGCTTGATGCCGCCCAGCAGCACCATCGCCACCAGCATGGCCACCAGCACGCCGATGACCAGATTAACCGTCGAGATCACGCTGTCGCTGGGATCGCCGTAGGCCTGCAGGGCCGAGTCGATGGCGGTGACGATGGTGTTCACCTGCGTGGCGTTGCCGGTCCCGAACACGGTCAGCACACCGAACAGCGAATAAAGCGCCGCCAGCCATTGCCAGTTCTTGCTCAGACCGTTTTTAATATAGTACATCGGGCCGCCGACCCATTCGCCGGTGGCGCTCCGCTCGCGGAAATAGACCGCCAGCGTCACTTCCGAAAATTTGGTGCACATGCCCAGCAGAGCCGAGCACCACATCCAGAACACCGCGCCCGGGCCGCCGATGGCGATGGCGCCGGCCACACCCGCGATGTTGCCCGTGCCGACCGTCGCTGCCAGCGCCGTGCACACCGCCTGAAACGGCGTCATTGCGCCGTCCGAAGCGTCCTTCTTTCGAAACATCCGTCCGATGGTCGTCTTGATGGCATAGGGGAATTTGCGGATCTGCAGGAAATGCGTCCGCACGCTGAGGACCAAACCCACGCCAATGATGCAGATCATGGCCGGGATGCCCCAGATAAAGCGATTGACCGCGTCGTTCACGGCCGTAATGGTTTCGATCATGGTTCGTTCCACACCTCTGAAATTCAACTTCCGCTGCCGAGTGATCCTCCGGCAAACATAGTGGCTATTTTATCGCATTTTGAAGGCTCTGTCAATTTTTTCCGTCTCAGAAGAGATTTTTTCATCTTTCGGCGGCAAAACTTTTCCGCTTTCGCACGCTGCCGGCCCGCGCGATGCAAATTTTCAGCAAAACCTGCACCGTCCGCTCTACACAAACGGAAGCGGTTGTGCTATGATAAGGCTGAAAAAATCGGTTTGGCAATGCCAACCGCGAAGAAGGTGTCGTTCATGTCTGATTTGCTCGAAACGCTGCGGCAGGAAGGCGTCGATCCCTCATTGCTCTCCGCCGTGGAAGAATACCGCGCATCCCATCCGCTGGCGGAGGCGCTCCGGCCCCGCATCCCGGCTTCAGCCTTTACCTATTATGGAAAGGACGTCTGGGATCAGGCGCTGGCCGCGCTGCTCTGCGGCGAAAATCTGCTGCTGGCCGGCGGAAAGGCCACCGGCAAAAACGTGCTGGCCGAAAATCTTTCCGCCGCATTCGGACGTCCCGCATGGGACATTTCGTTCCATGTGAACATGGACGCCGCTTCCCTCATCGGAATGGACACGTTCGAGGGCGGCGCGGTCAAATTCCGCCCCGGCCCGGTCTACCGCTGCGCCCAGTGCGGCGGCTTCGGCGTCCTTGATGAGATCAACATGGCCAAAAACGAAGCGCTGGCCGTGCTGCACGCGGTGCTGGACTTTCGCCGCGCCATCGATGTACCCGGCTACGACCGCATCCCGCTGGCTGAGGAGACCCGCTTCATTGCCACCATGAACTACGGCTATGCGGGCACGCGGGAGCTGAACGAAGCGCTGACCTCCCGGTTCGTCGTCATCCAGATGCCCACCATCACGCAGGACAATCTGGAAAAGCTGCTTCGGGCGCAGTTCTCGGACCTGAATGCAAAATATGTCCATCAATTTGCCCTGCTCTTCCTCGACCTGCAGAAGAAGTGCGACAGCGCCGAAATCTCGACCAAAGCGCTCGACCTGCGCGGGATGCTCGACGCCCTGCGCCTGATCCGTCGGGGCGTTTCGGCAGGGGCCGCACTGGACATGGGCATCACCAACAAAGCCTTTGATTCCTACGAACAGGGGCTGATCCGGGACGTCATCGCCGCCCGCATCCCGGCCCAGCTCACCGCAGCCAAGCTGTTCGGCTGAGATGGAAGCCCAGAGTTACACCGCTGAACAGCGGCGCGCCGCCAATCAGGTCTGGGCGGCCGCAGGTTCCTATGGCTTCGAGCCGCTGTTCCTTGCCCGCAACACCGACGGAACGATTGATTTCTACATGAACTGCATCGTTGGTCTGGTGCACAAATACTACGGAGATTCGCTGGTCCAAAGCCTGTTCGACCTCTGGGAGGGCGACATCCGGCAGTCCCAGCTAGACGATCTGACGTGGCTTTATCTGGAAAATGCCGCGTATCTCCTTGAACTCCCCCGCCGGCCCGTCTTGTCTGAACTCCGGCGTGCCCACGCGGATTATTTCTTCGGCATCCAATACAAGCTCTCCCGTCAGGAGTGGATGGCGAAGAACCAGCTCGTCTACACGATGCAGGCGGCTCGCTGGCGCACCGTTCAAGGGCGGCATCCGCCGGTCATGACGCCATACGAGAGCGGCCTTGCTGCGGCGCTGGCCCCGCAGACGCCGCCCGCCCCCGAAGCACTCAAAACAGCTCTGCTGAAGGTCTTTGCGGACGCTAAACTGTTCGACGGGATCGTTCACAAAAAAGCGGCCCTGCACCTGCATCTGGACGGGCTGCTGGCCTCGCTTGCCACCAAGACGCTCCCGACTCAGATGATCAAGACCGACCGCGTCACGGTCGAGCACTCGAACTCGGTGGATGCTGCCGGGACCGGCGGACTGACCGCCGACAAGCGGCTTGCCCACATCACCCTGAAGCAGAACGCCGCCGAGGACCGCGCCTACATCGAAAGCTGTTTTGGGCGCTCCCTCTACCCGCCGGAACGGCTCCACAAAGCCGAGCAGGAGCTTTGCACCGGGGAGCATCTGGGCTGTCACCTCTGGTTTGCCTCCGGCGTCCCCAGCCCGGAGCAGGCCCCTACCCCCGAGGCAAAGCACCTGGCCGAACAGGCCCAGCTTCAGGCTGAGCGGAACCGGGCCTATTACTCCAAAAACCTCGAGCTTCACCGCAGCGTCGTGCTGCGGCTGACCGAGCAGATACGGAACTGCATCCTCGTCCACCAGCAGCCCAACGCCCGGGTCGCCCGCAGC
>OIXQ01000407.1_pt1 | contig 20374 bp, 20 predicted proteins | sample 1587791 | NCBI WGS metagenome assembly OIXQ01 (sample SAMN03283273) | human gut metagenome | biome: human-associated habitat; material: feces | host: Homo sapiens | place: Peru | collected 2012
CAGAAAGCTAAGTACTTGCCTTTTATTAAGAAAGGGCAGGAAGTTCATCTTGTGCTATTCTTAAAGGAATCTTCAACTCATTGTGCTAAGGGTATGCGAGTATTCCTGCCAAGTGATGTAATGAAAGCTTAGTTGGTATAGGAGCAGCCGATAGCGTGCGAAAATATGCTTAAAAACATCAACTTTCGCACACTATCAGCTGTTTTTACTCCAAAATAATGACATTTGCGGATTCATTATCCATATTAGGCATGGTCAAACCGACTGGTGCTCCAATGTAGGTTGGGTCACAAACCACAAACTTGCTTCCGTCCAGCGAGATGTAATCTCCTTTCACTTGCTGATTGAAGCAAACGGCCGAGGCGAGATGCCCTGGATAATATATCAAGATGCACTTTAGTCCGAGCAAGTCACGAACTATGCGAGTGAACAGAATGGCTCTGTCCTCACAGTCGCAATAAGGATAGAATAATGTTTCTTCAGCAAAGAAGGCATAGTCGTGCCCCCATACCTTATCATCATATTCATATACGAATGCAGTTTGAACCCAGTTCAAAAGTTTGTTGGCTGCATCATGCTCATTCAGATCTGCTATCTTTTCTTGAAGGATAGGATATAGTTGTTTTTGCACTTTTTGCTCCATAGGTGTATTGGCATACATTGCCCATCTCGTCATGAAATTACCATTGACTTCTGATGTTGGATAAGTATTGTAGAAGTCAATAAGGTTCTTGTTGACTTGCACATTCAAGGCCATATCCTTATACCTATCGGAAGATAGATTTCTTATTGAGGTAGGTTGGTAAGTAAAGAGTTGACTTTGTGGGATATATAGCGAAAGAGATTGTTCTTTTGGAAAAGCGAAGTCGCATACTTCCATTTTTTGAGTATCATTGCTAAGAGAATAGTAGTTGATACCATCTATGAGGAAGTATCCTTTGTCGTAGATGCCATGCTTGCTACCAAAAAGTAAATACAGTTTGTTGCCATTACGCCCTAATCTCATTTGGTATCCACTTTGATTATAGATATAAGCAGTAGTGAGTGTCGCCAAGTTACCTTTGCCAAAGTGGTCTTTGGCAAAAGTGTCTATCAAGTTAAGATAAGCCCAATCACATAGCTGCATTCTGAATCTTATCTCAAGGAAGTCTCGAATGGTGTTGTTGAGTTGGTCGGTTGACAGTTTCTTCCATGCTTCTGCAATATGCTGGTTGTCGCAAATACCTAAGTCTATATTAAAAGCAGAGGGAAAACGTATAGTACATTCCGTACCACAATATGTAAATTGACATTTGTTTTCCACTTGTTGCTCTTTTTCGTAAATGGGAGAGATTGGCTTAGGCTGTGGAGTTTGCTCTATTGGTGAAACAACATCCTTGATGGTTATAGCCTTGTCCTCCATCTTCTTTCCTTTGTCTTTGTTTGGTCTGATGACAGGAGGAACAGTCTCATCTTTTGGACGAGGAATAGCAGGAAGGACTTTATACTCCTTCCATGCTTCTTTTACAAACTCTGCATATTCTGCATTGCATTGGGTGCGGAAGTCCTCATAATCTGCCTTTACTTGCTTCTTGAAGTTCTCGTATTGAGATTTGAAGTCGTTGGTTTGGGCAGAAGAAACTATCGGAGCAAGAAGAAATGCTCCGATAGATAAGATAGATGAATACTTTTTAATCATCATGTTAAACTCTATTTATTCAGTTTCCATTCTTTCCAACTATTTCCTATTGAACTTGCCGAAAGAATCGCTGGAGACTGCAGTTTGCCATTAGTTACAATGGATTGGCGCTCAACTTGTGTTTTGATATAATCTCCAAGTTCCCCTAATGTAACATCACCTTTGGTTTCTTGAAGTTTTTTCAACAAGTAGTACGTGAACAGTCCATGTCCTTCTTCTTTGTATGGATATGCCGTTTCATCGCCTTGTGCTGCTGTAAAGACAACCATATTTCCAGTAGGATTATTTTGCTTTACTTTTATGGCGACACCACGTGCAGAAGCCAACATATCACCATCACGTTTTGCTCCACTGAAACAAGCATCCAAGAATACTGTTACTGCTTTGGAAGGCAAGCAACCTAATGCTTTGTATAAATCTTCCAAAGCATAGCCTGTTGTTACGTCAGAACCATAGCCATCTATAGGCAACAAGTATGCACTCTTGTTTTGTTCGTCTGGAATGCCATGCCCAGCATAATAGAAGATAACTTTGGCGTCACCATTATAGACAGCTATAACATCTTGAAGCCACTTTATTTCATGTTTGATATTGTTAAGTGTAGCATTTGTGATAAAATGTACATTCTTTTCAGGAAGTCCTAATGCCTTTTTGCAATATTCAGTAAATATTTTTCCATCATTCTCTGCATACTGTACAGGTTTCTCCATTTGATATTTCTCATTGGAAATAATGACTGCGAAGGTAAGATTGCTCATGTTGTTTGCTATAGGAATATTTATATCTACGTCATCACCTTTATGTTCTTTCATGAACTTAGATAGCTTTGTTTCAGTTTGAGCATAGAAATCTGGTGTTTCTTTTAGGATTGTATTATAGATTTCTCTTGCTTTGCTGATGTCGTTGTTTGCTAAATACAATTCACCTTCTGCATCTAAAGTGTTAGGCATCGGTCCTCCTTTTTGTTTGGCTTCATCTATTGCTTTAGCAATGAATTCAAAGGCTTTGTCCTTATTCTGTTGTGTTCCTAATCCATACATATTTAAGAGGGCTAGAATGCGATGCCCCACAAAGTTTCCTTCTTTTTGGGTTATTGCAATTTCTGCCCATTTCTTAGTTTCAGTATAATTTCCCAATTTGTAATATGCAGAGCATAAACTTGAGGCTGCAAATTCATTTCCTTTTTCGTTAGCTTTTTTATACCAGTTTATCGCTTCATAAATGTTCTTTTCTACTCCTATGCCAAAGTCGTAACAGCTTCCCAATTCAAGGTAAGAATTTACATCTCCTTTTTCTGCAGCCTTTTTTATCCACTTAAAGGCTTCTTGGTCATTCTTTTGGATAATATAGTATATGCCTAACCAATAAAAAGCTTGTATATCGTTATTGTCAACAGCTTTCTTTAACCAGGGCATTGCTTCTGAATATTGTTTTAGCTGCATGTAACTTGCACCGAGGGCGATATATGCGCGTGTTTCTCCATTATTGGCGGCTTTCTTTGCCCAGATAATTGCTTTCTCATAATCAAATTGTGCATAATAGCATTGACTCAACAAAAAATATGCTTGGTTATCGTCATAATCTGTAGCTTTCTTTAGCCAAGATATTGCTTCTGAGTATTGTTTTAATTGTATATAACTTGCTCCGAGGCCAACATATACTCGGGTATCTCCGTTATTAACAGCCTTCTTTAGCCATGTAACAGCTTCTTGGTAATTTTGCAATTCAAAATAACTTGAGCCAAGATAGGCATAACACCGGCTATCTCCATTTTCGGCGGCTTTCTTTAACCATTTTATAGCCTCTGAATAATTACGAGCAACACTCTTTCCTTCATAATAGAAAAAACCTACCCAACCATATGCACTTGAATCTCCATTTTGTGCATCATATAAAGCTTGCTCAAATGTTGGCTGATTTTGAGCATGTAAGCATGGTGACAACAAAAGAAATATTGCGATTATAAAATGCCTCATAATGATTATTTTTGTAAAATATCTTTAAGTATTCTCAAACTATTCCACATATCAAAGTCGTAATGACCATGAGCGAAAAGACCGCTTGCGCTTCCTTCACTCATTTGGGCATAGATGTCATCATCTATATAACTGTCTGCATAAGTACGAGTATAGCTTTCTATACGTTCTTTTTCTTGCTTATTAGAAGCAAGAGTGTACTTTCTGTCTAAATCTGATAGATGATTGTAGATTTCTTCTATGTTTTTATTCTTTGCCATAGTTTATGTATATTCAAAGGATTCTACTTCTTACAGACAAGGCTCATAATTAATAGTAGAGCTTGCTTAAAGCAAAGGTCTGCGTCTTCTTCGGTGATTCGTTCTCCATCGTCATGTTTGACAAAGGCGTTTTGGTAGCGTTTAAAATATTCTTTGGTTATAGGCCATAACGTTTGAATATTCTGATTCCAACCATTTGCTTCTAAGATTTTGTTTATCTCTTTATCATCTTGTCGCTCTAAAGGTTTGTTGTTATGAAGTAAATCTTTTAAGAGCATTTCTAAAGATTTCCTAATATCGTCCAATCCATGCATTAAGTCATCTTTGCCGATTAAGTGTATTCCGCTTAATAGCAGTTTTCGGCATGAAGGGTACTTATCTGTATTTGCAAAAATCTTTGCAAAAATATAGACAAGTTGTTCATGGCTCATCATAGACTCTGAAATGTTCATAATTTGCTAATTTTTAATGTAAAACATTGTGATTGTATAGCTGTATCTTTTGCTTTACATTTCCCAAACCATTTCTGAAACTCCTTTAGTGGCAGTTGTCTTGGAAGTCCAATGTTCTCATCCTCTGCAAATGCCTTTGCAAACATATTCGGCGAAAACACGATGTAAATGGTGTTTTGTTCCATAGAATGCTCGCAAGTCATAGTGTATTCATCGACTTCGTTTGGATTCCCGTCTGCTTTTTGACAAGAGAAAAATACATAAGGCTTGTCGTGAATGATCTTGTATGCAGGTTCTCCAGAACTTTTGTATGGCAAGAGGCAAAAGACTTGCTGCGTATTCTCATCCAATAGGTAAACGGCAAGATAACCATTAATGGGGGATTTAAAATACAGGTATAGGTCATCCCCATTTCTGAACTCATCGCTTTCATATTTCTCTTCCGTGCCATTACACAAAAGTTTTGCCTCAAAGTCGATGTTTGCAGTCTTAATTTCACGAGCCTTTCCGTCAATACATACTCTAATCGTTAGCATATTGCTCTCATAGAATATGTCAAGCTTTGGCTCACCAATCGTCTCTATCCATTCTCCTTTTACATCACTTCCACCTATCGACAAGAAATTAACAGATGATTTTCCATTTTCATTTTTTACAATGGTAGAGTTGTTTTGAGAGACAAGAGTACCAAAGGCTTCGGCTATAGCTTGAATCTTGGCACGTTCGAGGGCTGTACGCTTACCTTCCTCCAATGAAACGTTGTCTGGTACGTGGTAAGTGTATTCTCCATGAACCTTCTCTATCTTTTGAGCTGATATAGAGAGGAGGTTTAGGAGCATCAGTAGAATGAAAACATAGCGCAATCTCATTTACCAACCAAGCAATTTGTCTAAGTCCTTGTGCAATTTATCGCCTTTTTTCTCTAAGTCTTCACGGACAATCTTTTTAGCTGCTTCTTTTGCCATATTGCTATTGTAAGCGATGCGGACAAGCACTTCTTTGTTCTTGTTGGAAAGTGTGCGATAAACTTCCATTACTGGAATAGTCCTGCCAATGCTTTGAGAAATGAGGTTCTTGCTTGCCATGATACTTTGGGTAACGGAGGCAGCTTGCTCTTGAGAAAGTTGCTTGTTTGCAACGGTGTTCTCTATAAGTGCTGTTACTTCTGTCTGGATTTGTCCTGCAAGATTTTGCTTGGCAAGTTCCAAGGCTTGCATCTTAGCGGCATCATAATTTTCACCAATGCTCATCGCTTCTCCCATGATGTACTTTGGAAACATGTTATCATCATATTCGTATGACATCATGTAAGCCTTGTCCAACTGCTTTTCTATAGGAAGTGCTCCTGGTGTCGTTGTCCATCCTTCTTTGCTCAATTTCTTGGCTTCTTTTCTTGCAACTTTTGTAGCTTTTTGTGTCAACTCCGATTTGGATGACTTCATTAGTACCTTTCGCTCTTTAGCTTGCTCCTTTGAGATTTGAGCAAATGAAGGTGAAGCACACAACGTCAAAAATAGGACGCATAAAATACCAACTGCTTTCATTGTCTTTATTATCCAATAAGCCAACGACTCCCTGATTGGCAGTTAATATTATGTTTCTTAGATATACAAAAAAAAGGAAACGTGGAGCCAGTCTGCTGCTCGTTCCACGTGTTAAGGCCTTCGCATTGCCCAAGTTGTCGAAACGAGCAATGCTGAAAGCCCCACGTGAATGTGTATATAAATTCCCCTCCATACCAACGAATACAGAAGCATTCGAAGCCAATGAGGGCTGTATATAATACACCCTGTGAGGCGTCCCCATTGCTTTGTTTTTGACAACTTGTTTGAAGTTGCGAAGTTCTAACACGTCAAAACCAAAGCGTCAGTTACGCCTTTATTTATGTATATGTATCCCCACCTTAGCCCTATCGTGGGCTTTCAGCAAGGATTACGGTTGAAAAGATAGTGATTATTTGGGAAAGTTGTATCAAAAAAGAAGAGAAAATTACGATAATTTTCTCAATTATTTGCCCAAAAAATGAATTTATCTGCCTCATTTTGGTATCAAATGAGGCAGATAAATCGAAAATGAGGCAGAAAAACCCTACTTTGTCATAAAATCCTAATGTTTTTGATTACTTCATCACATTTTTCCTGCTTTTGAAGGGACAATACCCAATACCCCTATCACTTCCTCATAGATTTCTCGGCATTTGCTTTCCGCCATCTTATTCTTCACACCTACCGTTATCATATCATCCAATGTCGGATGACCTGTGCCATTTACCGATGTCGCATGTTCACCATTATACCCTTCTGTGCATCGAGTCAGGTCGTAAGCAGGGGCAAGGTGCCAATGCCACTTGTCGTCATTCCTTCGCTCTACCATAAAACTAAAGTTCTTGCAATGATCATCCTTGTTGTCCATCAAGTAGTTGAAAACCATACGACGGAACATTTCCTCTACATCCTCCCGACTTTGGGTAAGATAACCAGTAAGTGCCAAGAGGTTGAGATAGTCGAGCACAGGATTGGAGAGCGAGATGGAGAGTAAGCCTCCTGCCGTAGCCGTATGAATACGGTCACCCTTTGAAGAAATATCAAAACACCGACTTGCGAAATACTTGCCATTCACCAACTTAAAGTCTGGCACATGGATGCCACACCTCCTTGCCAATTCGTTGTATCGGTATTCTTGCATACCCATATCACTTGGGTCGTAGGTATGACGAAACTTCACCAACCAATGTCCTTCGCTATCACTAAAGACCGCCTTCGGGCGACAACCACCACTATTACCACTTTTATACAAAAGAAGACCTGCATCTGTATCTTGCTGTTCCCTCAACACCTCCAAAGCTTTGGTTTGTAACAAGTCAAAGTCCATGGATTCCTCTTTCGTTTGTATGGAGGTCATAGGTTCGTAAGTCAATGCCCCCATTCCTTCGTTTCCTATAAGGCTCAATCTATCCAAAGCAGAAAGCTCGAAATCATTGATACCTTCTTTCTGCAAAGCCTTATGCAACAGGTATCTGCCATAACCATCAGGCAGGCTGTCCTCGAAGATACCAAAGTTTCCATGGAAAGGAGTAGGCTTAGCAACAAACAGACCTGGTTTGAGAGGCAATTCCAAGGGAGATATGCTAAAACCTGTAGCAAGCCATTGCTTGTCGTACTCAAAAGTACACACCTTTCCATCGACACTCAATGCCAAAGTGCCGACCGTCTCTTGATGATACTTAACAATCAAAGATTCTATTCTTTTCATAGCCGATGTGCTTTTTTCTTGTTAGCATTCCGCTTGATCTGTTGCAGTTCCTCCATCGTCGAATACTTAGGTTGCGAGAAGATATGCCTTATCTCTGACGTATATTCCAAAGCCATGGCGATACCTATCAAGTTTTTGAGCGAAATCAAACCCTTCTGTTCAAAACGCGTGATATTGCTGACAGCCACACCCGACTTATCCGCCACTTGTTCACGTGTCATATTTTTCTCTATCCTTCGTCTTCTAAAGTCATTCGCCATCTCCTTGGCAATCTCATCGGGATTGTCATGGAGATAGTTATCCAATATTGCTAATATATTATTTGTTTCTTGCATAAACCGATAGATAATAACAAGATATTATCAGTTGCAAAGATAGTATTTTCTGATAAAAAGTAATACTATCTTTAAGAAACTTTTAGAAAAAATCAAGTTTCGCACATCAGTTACATTTTCAGCCACAACCCCATCAATTGATCATCTATATAATAAGTAGCTTGCGAGATAGAAACCAAGTGATATTCCAACAGTTTTTTGATGGCGCTCTGTACACTACTTGCAGAACGAAGATTATACTTTTTAACGAAAGCAGCAGAAGTTATTTTCTTAGCCATGCCAGCTTTGGCAATAGCATACAAAAGTTCTTTTTGAGGCAAGGTTAACCGTGAAAGGATTTCACTGAACTTACGGTCATTGTCCAATATCAATGAACGGATAATAGCATCTATCATCTCACTATCCGCAACACTCTTTGGGTCTGTTTGGTTGAAAGCCTCATGCATTACTTTCTGTATATAATATGTATTGCCACCAAAAGTATGATAAGCTAATGCAATTGCTTCCGCTTGAATATCTTTATCAAAATGATGGAACAAGCCAATGGCAAACTCGGTGTATTTGTCTATAGGAATAACATCAAGATTCATGATGTCTGCACTATTATAGAATGGTCGTGCTTTCTCAGAAAACATCTCAGTGATGAGATGTCGCTCACTTCCCGAAAATATAAAGTTGGCATTGCTGCATCTTTGGATATAAGTACGGAGAACTGCTTCCATATTTTTCTCTGGATAATAGCCAATCTGCTGAAACTCATCTATTGCAACAATACATTTTTTGTCTGCTTGCTCCAAACAAGCAAATATCTCCTCCAAGGTATAGAGGGGATTGGAAATATCGCCAAGGGAGAGGTTGAAAGTAGGTGTATTGGAGATTGGGTCGTATCCAAAACAGCCATTGATGGATTTCAAAGTATTGACCACCATCTTTAGCAGCTTAGAGCTACGACGAGCAGCTTGCTCAAACACAGCCTTGCCTAACTCAAAGGCAAACTCATTGATACTGGATGTGCGAAGAATATCTATGGAAATAGAAATAAAATTATCCTTTATAGTAGGCGAATCCAAGCAAAAGTCAATAAGTTTACTTTTGCCCACACGTCTTGCCGCCATTATGACAATATTCTCACCATTGGTGATTTTTGTGATGATTCTTTTGGCTTCTTGCTTTCTGTCGCAGAAGTACTCTGGCTTGATGTATCCAGTTATGATAAAAGGATTCTCCATATTCTTCCATGCTTTAGTTTCCGCATGCAAATATAATTATTTGTTTTAAATTATGCAAACTGCATAATCTAAATTACATAATCTTAACAAGTAGAAAGAGAATTGCCTATGACTTCTTGTACATGGAGTATAGCTTTCACCTGCTATACGGAAAAGGCAGAGAGACAGGATTAGCAGAACGGCAGGAATGCCTGCTTGCTTCTCCAAGGACATTCTACAGAACAGGTGACCAAGCCCAAACCAGGTAAAAAGTGACATTAAATTCGTTCTCAATGAAATTTTAACACTTAATATGTGGACAACTCAGAAAAATTGCTTAATTTTGCATCTATAACAGTTACTCTTTAAATTGTTGTTTAGCGATTACAAAGATCGCAACTTTTTATTGAGAAACTGTTGTTTTTTACCCTATATTTTTTGGGGGGAACTTTTATTCATGATTTTAAACTTTAAAAAATATGAAAAAAAATATTTTGGTATTTCTCTGTTTATGCAGCACGTTTACATATGCCCAAAAGCCTGTTCTGAAAGCTGGCTCTCTAATTTCCATTGAGAACAAAAAGGAAATCCGTGCCAAGAATGTAAATGTAGGAGATTTGGTGGCTTTTGATGTATCTGAAGATATAAAAGTCGGTGATAGCATTGTAATATCAAAAGGGGCAAAAGCATACGCAAAAGTACTCGTTGCAAAGAAATCTGGTATTGCAGGAACAAAGGGTAAATTAAAAGTTGAATGGTTGTATTGTGTTGCGAACAATAATACAAAAGTTCCACTTGAAGGAGAAATTGATTTTAGCAGAAAAAATCATACGTCAGGTGCTGTCGTTGCTGGTACCATTGTTGCAGCTCCGCTAATATTCTTAACGGGACAACATGCTGCCATTCCCGCAGGATATACAAACGTAACAACAGTGAAAATAGATACCGAATTATAAAAGAACTGAGTTCACTTGAAAAAATCGCAAATCATATTTTTTATAAACTTTATGGAGATATGCTAAAACCTGTAGCAAGCCATTGCTTGTCGTACTCAAAAGTACACACCTTTCCATCGACACTCAATGCCAAAGTGCCGACCGTCTCTTGATGATACTTAACAATCAAAGATTCTATTCTTTTCATAGCCGATGTGCTTTTTTCTTGTTAGCATTCCGCTTGATCTGTTGCAGTTCCTCCATCGTCGAATACTTAGGTTGCGAGAAGATATGCCTTATCTCTGACGTATATTCCAAAGCCATGGCGATACCTATCAAGTTTTTGAGCGAAATCAAACCCTTCTGTTCAAAACGCGTGATATTGCTGACAGCCACACCCGACTTATCCGCCACTTGTTCACGTGTCATATTTTTCTCTATCCTTCGTCTTCTAAAGTCATTCGCCATCTCCTTGGCAATCTCATCGGGATTGTCATGGAGATAGTTATCCAATATTGCTAATATATTATTTGTTTCTTGCACAAACCGATAGATAATAACAAGATATTATCAGTTTCAAAGATAGTATTTTTTGGCGAATAGTAGCCTCATCATTAAGATTTTTTTTAAGAAAAATAGCATTACATTGTAACTACTCAGTTCACCACAGGGGCTTTCCCTTGTGGTGAACTGAGTAGTTACTGAAATAAACATTTAAAACAAGCTTTACTTTTTAAAGTGGGCTCAGTTGATTAAACTCATATAGCACCTGACGCAGATAATCGTCAAGCACATGATTATAAATATAGTAAGCCAAGTCCTCGGGCATTTCCATGCCTTTGGTAGCTATAGCAATACCGCCAGCCATGCAAGCCATCGTATCGGCATCCCCACCAAGAGAAATGGCATTACGAATTGCCGCAGTATAAGAATTAGCCTCTATATAAGAGATGATTGACTCTGGCACACTTTTCTGACATATCTCCCAAAAATTATAATCAGGACGAATCTCATCGAGAGTTCGATGCAGATTGTACCCTTCAAAGTTTTCTTCTATGTAATTTCGTATTTGCTTCTTACTCTTCCCTTGTCGAGCTAAGAATATGCAAGCAGCAATGGCTTGAGCTCCCTTGATACCTTCAGGATGATTATGAGTTACCTCAGCTGAAATCTTGGCAAGTTCCAAAGCCTCATCCAATGTCTTGGCATTAAACGCACATGGACTAACTCGCATAGCAGAGCCGTTACCAAAGCTGTTGTAAGGCTCAGTTTTTCTGCTGATAATCCAACGTAAGAATTTCTGCCCATAACCAGCAAACATATACTTTCTTCCAAGCTCTTTCATACACTCCACAAGTTTCTCATGAGTATGCTCTTGGTCGATAGTCAACCATTTTGCGACAGCTAAGGTCATAACCGTGTCATCTGTAAAACGAGGTGCTTTATATAAGTCGAAGTCCATGCTTTTCACAGGATTAAACTCATAAGCTGCCCCAAAGCAATCGCCTGCTATTGCTCCGATAATGCCTGTTGTAGGAAAAGACGGTTTCGCCTTTACCTCTTGCACCTCATCTTGATTTCTCATTCTATGACGAAGTACATTCCATGAATCTAATATTTTCTTTAGTCTCCTCATAAGTATAAAATATTTATTCCACATTAGTCCGCATAGCCAGCATAACAGCCTCCCCTACTAAGGCAAAGTTGGCAAGAAGATAATGATTCTTTGTAAAGCCGTAGAAAGTAGAGCCAGCAATCTCTGCAGTCTTCAAAAGGTTTCTTCTTACATCAAAATCTCCAAAGTAAGTAGCACTTCCTACCATAAACGCTGTACCTGAAGGACTTAGATTTGCAATAATCGGACCTGCATCGGCATCCATACCAAAAAGAAAAAATCTATCATGATATTCCTTTAGGCCAGAAATTGGACTACTTTGATAAAAATAATGTTTCAATCGCCCGTATTGCTCTTTTGCAAAAGACTTATCTATAAGCGAAAGATAATAACAATTCAATGCCGAATAAGACCCTTTCACCGGCATATCACCAATCTGATGTGCTCCCGTATTGTCCAAAAAAGAAACCAATAAACCTGTCTTTGCATCCAACCAATCAGTTTTTGCTTTCTCTATCCACCTATTCACAGTATCTTGATACCTCCCATCATTCAACTCTGCATAATGAGACAAAGCTACCACGGCCACCAACATATCAGGAACATAAATCGGTTCATTAGGATAAGTAGGAAGATTCAAAGCCTCAGCATCAAGCATTCTTCGATTAAGCGTACAACAGATTTTCCCATATAAATCATCATACTTATTGTCTCCACCTAATTCTTTATATTCTCCCATCATCCAAGCAAGAATACTCAAATAAGAAACATGGCTATGATCACCATCAAGGCTCTCAAGTGCATCTTCCCCCCACCATCTTTTTCTATCATACTCACGTATCTCTGAAGACATAACAATCCCTATGAGTTTATCAACATACCCCAACGACACCTCCTTTTGTCTCGGGTAAATCTTAGCTATATTTGTCAATGCTGCTGCAAACATAGAACAAGAGTACATTGCCCATTCTCCTTGGAACTGCGCACTCATTCCACCTGGCATCTCCTCCATTACTATTTGCGGCGTTGTCACCAGTTTTCCTATCAAATAGTTGCGCCTACGCAAAATATCATTTTTCTCTCCATCAAACGTCCCAACACCGTGCATGCCAATAGATACAGATACTATTTTTCCCACTATCAATGCTAACACAAAAATTACAAGAGTTGCTTTCTTGTGCTGCCGAATACAGGTTATCAATTCTATTACAGTCATAACTCCTCATCTTTTTTATAATCTTCAAACGACATTTCCTTGACGAGGTTTCCTTTTTCATCATAAACAGAAACGACAGAATATCTGCCAGGATCGCCATTAGCATGATGTCTGAAAGATAAGCAAATAGGTAAGCCCTCCTCAGATGTAAAACCGATGCAGCCACGATTAGATGGCAATAATATAGCTTTTCTCGCATCCACATCTACTAAAAATGTATAGGTTACCTCCATCTTGTCTATTGTTCCATTTACAACTACCACATCAGGATTTAGAGGGACAAGCATGGCTCCACTTGCCACAAAAACAGAATCTATCCCTAGCATTACACCATGTTTTTTATCAGGATTATACCATAACAAATCTGCCATAGGATGCGCCGTAACTATTTCTTGAATAGCATTCTGCTTCTTATAATACTTCCAAATGCTAACTACGTCACCGCCATAAATGCCATCTCCCCCATCAACGCTTCTCAACAAGATAGCATCAACATCCTCATCTGTTACAACAGTATTATTTGGCAGATGAAAATGTTTGATGATTTGTGCTATCATCGTTTGCGAATACTTTCCATCTTCATTATTTTCAAATTTCAAAATGACATGATCTTGAGCAGGAGCAACTTGTTTTGTCCTCTTTTCTCCACAACTGATAGAAAGAAAGCATAGCTGTAGCAATACAACTATCCAATATTTACCCTCTTTCATTTTCTAACTTACGAGAGTTTAAATGACACAAAAGAACTTCCTTTATATCATCGGCAACATTATTAGCCAACCTTTCAAAGACCTTTGGCCCAGAACCATTAGGCAAGCTATCTATTTCATTGACTTCCATAAGATTATAATGAGGAATTTCGGGATGGCTATAGTCATCCCGATATCCTCCAAATGTCAGAAACTCTGCATTCGGAATACCAATATCCTTCATACGATTGATTACATTAGTGCCAGCCTCACCGACACCGATGCACAATATCTTTATATTTTCTGTATCATTTCCCATATTATAGTAGCATTATTAATATCGATTGCAAAATTAAACAAAAAATCGATAAGTTGTATCAGCAAGCCTTGTTTTTTCATTTACAAGGCTTGCGAACGACTTTATCCCTTATTCCTCTTCTTCATCTTCATATACACTGTCTCCTATCAATATGATGAACAACAGGAAAAATGAGACTGCCGAAAATAATAATACTATTAAGAGTACTACAGCAAAAGAAGAAAAAGGATCGATCTTTGTCATTAAATTGACAGCAAAAAGGAATGGAGCTACCGCATAAGACAATTTCTTTAGACATTGCTTAGTACTTAATCCCGCATCATGAAATCTACGTACCATAGAAGAAAGGTTAGCAGGAATAGAGGCTATAGCAATCCCTAAAAACACTCCAGACAGTACATCAAAATTTTCGGAGTTCCAAGTCCCCAATGCCCCCAATGCTATAAAAGTAATAGGGACCTGAACCAGCCAGAACCACCAATACTCACTCTTTGAAGCTCTTCCCTTAAAATCAAAAGACTTCATGTAACACATTTTAATTGAATTGAAAAATGTCATAACCGTATATTTTATTCTGTTTGCTTATTTTGTGATTTAATTATCTTAGCTACTGCATTATCAAGAACTTCTTGGATATATGAAGAAGAAATATCAATTGACACTTGTTTTTTAGACAAGTTACCAACATAGCAAATCCTAAATGATATATCCAAAGGAGCAAGAAGGGAAGCTAACTTTATCAAATCACCCTTGACCATAAACTCATTTTTAAGTTCTTCCCTTATAGACTCTTTACTTTTTTCAAACCCTGAAATATCAAGCTTATTCTCATCTATGGTATAGACAACAACACAAATTTGTCCTTGTATCCTTGCATGAGCAGACAGCAGCCCATCTTCAAGATCAACAAGGATATTCTTATTAAGCTCATTCAAATACAAATCCAGTTCTTCTCTTGGCGTTGGCTTTGGTTGATTTTGAGCATTTTTTACTTCCTTTGGTGTAAGAATAAACTTTATTTCTCGATGAGACTGCATTCCCTTTACCAACATTGCTACAGAATATCCTTTGTTGGCAATATCCACATAGCTGCAAGACTTAAAAGGAGAACTCTTTGCTACGTTTGCTATCATAATTCGCTTCTTCTGTTCTTTATTCTGCAAAAAGTCCTCAAAAGGATATTTCGTTTCGTCAATTTCCAAAGTACTAATGACTGTAGAGTCTTTCAAATCCACACTTCTAAGAGTCATACCATCCGTTAGTTTCAAAGGCATCTGCTCATTAATTTCTTCTACCGCAAGCACAACCTCAGGATCATCAGGAGGAAGAAGACTACGTCTATAAGACTCCATACCAAAAGACAATAACATTTGAACTAAACCAAAAACTCCTATACCTACTCCGAGAATACTCAACTTTACTTTTCTTGTTACATTATGGGAATTAAGTAACCAAATACACAATAATACCAACATAATTGTAACCACTATCGAAACAGCGCCAAAATATGCAGGAGAATTATCCTCCGCATAAGCAGTACGTATGGAAACCATTAAAAATGTAAACATTAAAAACTGTCTCATAACTTTTACATATTTTAGTCATCAATAAATCTCACTTTATCCCATAAACTTTCCCAATAGACATCACCAAAAGTTGTATGTTTCTTTACTGGTACAAAAAGAATGGAAGACACTATTGCCAAAAAGACACCATAAATAACGACAGCACGAATTACCAAGTTATGTTCCTTAGCACAAGTATAATATTTTTTCGAGGCTAATAGAGTACCACCAAGTTCTTTCTGAACCAACATTATATCACGCTTTGTTCTTTCATCAGAATACAGATACTCAGAGTCATTTGATGCACGATAAGCATCAAACTCTCTATCAAATTCAGGTTTTAGCCGATTGGTTGAACTTAGCACACGATAAGCTTCCTGAATATTATGTTTATAAGTTTCACCATACAAACTATAATCTATACCAGAATTATATTTAGTCATAGCTTTATTAAATGCCTTATCTATGTCCTCCTCAGAAGCAGATCTGTCAATATCCAACAACAAATAATAATCCTTGAATATACCCAAGCCATCCCCTTTCAACTCATTTCCATCTTTATGTATATCTCCATGACTCCAATTAGAGAAATTGCGTATTTCCATCAACAACAAAGTTATTAACGAAACAGGTAATATATAAATGAGTACCCCTATGCCTAATGGTGAACTACCCAACACAAAAAGTGGATATACCCAAAAAACTACAATGCTTTTATATTCAGCATCTGTGACATGTCTATTATGCAAATATTTCTTTATACCCTTCGGAACCAAATAATCAAATGTATTTTCTGCTCTACTCATACCATATATTACAGTAAAGACACTTGTGACAGTTGCGCCCAAGAATAGACAGAACATACACCACCAATAAAAATCTTGCATAAACACGCCTATACATATACCATAAATCTCAGTAAAGACACATAGCATATCCAATATGCCCAATGCCAACATACAACGGCACAAGATGCTTTTTTTCCTTGACAATATAGTATTAGTTCTTAACAAATGCTTTGGCATAAGCAGACAAATAAGAATAAGAACTAAAAAGATAAAAGCACTTAAAACAGCCAACAAGAGTTTGCCATTCACACTGTCATTAAAATCTCCAAGATAAAACGTGGTAAAACCTTTCATTATCCACTGTGACTTTTCTTCCAACTGATGTTCACTATGGACTTCAAGCATATAAGCTTTTCTATTAGCAAAAAATATGCTTCTCAAAACAGGTTTACCTTCTTGATCTTTAGTCGAATAAGCAATAGCTTTTCTGTTAGTTGGCAAAATCTTACCATAAAAAGTAGCCCAATAATTATCATAGACAATTTTTCTCTGCGCTGGTGAAAACATATAGTGCTTATATACTTCCAGCTCTTTTGCAAATAGAAGAGTTTGCTTTTCATAAACAGAATCTGTTGCATTAGCCGAAATTAATTCTGACATGTCAAAAGTAACTAAAGAGTAAGAATATTCAAATGGGATTTTCTTGACCTTATAATCCCAATATGGTTCTTTTACATATTTTGTTCTCTCTTCTTCATCGTACTCTATATTACCAAAATAATCTCTTCTTGGGATATTTACGGTATAATAAACCAATCTGTCTCTATATGCCACATAATTTTGCCAATATTCATATTTTCCTTCACCTACCTCAGAAAAAGAAGACAAAAACTTACCATTAGGAATAGGGCCTATCTCACGCAAGAAATCAGAATTATCCTTGGTTGCTCTATTTTTGAAAAGACTTCGTGTTTTCAATGCAGATATTTGCTCTTTTTCCAAGTTGTCAAAAAACTTAATATTATGTTTTTTGAGATCCAATTGTTCTTTCAAACTAACAGAAGTTATTGCTATATATACTATAGCAATAACAGATATTACCAATAATACGACAACAATGAAAATTCCAGAAAAAGCCCTCTTTCCAGTTTTTTCTCTTTCATATATTCGAATACTTCCTTTTAGTTTATTAAGCATCACCAATAATTCCTTGTTACCTTTTCAATCCTATTAGGTCTTTTGGTTAAACAGAGAAGCGTGAACTGCAATGCCCACATCTTCTATCGGAGGCCCTAGGAAAGCCCATGTTCATAGATGCAACAATAGCAGCCCACGCTATGCGTGAGAACCACTATGCCACCACATGAACATCTTGGAAATTTCCTAGGTTTCCGATATCATGATAAGCATAACGCTTCTTAAATCTCAAAATTCAGTGGAAAGGGATGCACCCTATCCTACTGCAAAGATATTAAATATCTAAAGTTTTCCACCCCAATTAATGGGGTAGGAATAACAGTTTCTCAATAAAAAGTTGCGATTTTTGTAATCGCTAAACTACAATAATAAAACAACGATTTAAAGAATAACTATTACAAAAGCAAAATTAAGCAATTTTTCTGAGTTGTCCAACATATTAAGTGTTAAAAGTTCATTGAGAACGAATTTAATGTCACTTTTCACCCGATTTGGACTTGGTCATCTGCTCTGTAGAATATCCTTGGAGAAGCAAGCAGGCATTCCTTCCGTTCAGCTAATCCTGTCTCTCTGCCTTTTCCGTATAGCAGGTGAAAGCATACATTCCATGTACAAGAAGTCATATTATGACCTTCTGAACACAGGTCACAATTGCTATTATCGAATGATGCGCAGAGCTACCATGGACTGGCGCAAACTCCTTATGGGTATGGCTCTTCGCTTTTTGGCAATTCTTCGCAAGGAGCAGGCCGAAGTCTCTTCTGATAACGCTGTTACATATTTGACGACACTACGTTGGAGAAGACAGGCTATGGCATAGAGCAAATCAGCCGTGTCTTGGACCATGTGCAAGGAAAATGCATCCTTGGATTCAAACTGTTGGTATGCGCATTTTTTGACGGAAAGAGTACGATACCTATAGATATGTCCCTTCACTGTGAGAAAGGCAAGAAGAAGGACTTCGGACTCACAGCAAAACAACGTAAGAATCGTTTCTCTAAAAAACGCAAGAAAGAGGATCCTAACTTCATGAGATTCAAAGAATCAACGGATTCAAAGCTTCAGGTTGCTGTGGAAATGCTAAAACGAGCATGGGCTCACAAGAGTTTACGTGCCAAGTATGTGCTTTGTGACAGTTGGTTCACTTGTGAATACTTCATCAGCGAGGTTCTCAAACTCGGCAAGGGTGCTCTGAACCTTGTTGGATTGGCAAAGATGGGCAACACCAAGTACTCTGTAAATGGGAAGTTGCACAATGCAATGGAACTGATAGCACTATATGAAGGCAATTCTCAATTTTGCCATAACTGCAGACGGTACAAGTGCCATTATATTGCATTGAGAGGAAAACTGGGGAACCAGCCTGTACGTATCTTTCTTATAAGATATGGCAGAAACCAGCGATGGAATGTATTGTTGAGCACAGACCTTAGTATGTCTTTTGTCAGGGCATTTGAGGTTTACCAGATTCGATGGAATATAGAAGTTCTGAACAAGGAATGCAAGCAGTATCTTGGTCTCGGAGCATGTGCTGGTAGAGACTTTGATGAGCAAATAGCCGATTGTACTCTCTGCTTCCTTACATATATAACTATGACCTTAGAGAAGAGATTCTCTGAATATGAAACCATGGGAGAACTATTTGGGAATATGGAGGAAGATCTTATGGCGTTGACTCTTTGGAAACGAGTGCTTTCCTGCATAAAGCGTCTTTTGGAAGTTCTCTGCGAGCATCTTGGTGTTACCATTGACGAACTGGAAGAGAGCCTGATTAATGATGACGAAGCTGCCTCAGCTTATCTTATCATGGCTAAAGCGCTGGAAGATAGAGAACAAACGAAAAATGTTGCATGAAACACTTTTTAGGTAAGAGTTAAAACTCCCTGTTTATAGGGCTTAGCAGAGTTTTATATCTGAAAAAGCCCTATTTTGTAGGGGTGGGAAACTTTAGTAATTATTCTGCTTTTACGCTGCCAGATATAGGCATATTTGCAGGTAATGGAGTGTTTTCTAGTAGCAGAATTGATGGGATTGTGATGATGCAGCATGAATTTGGTCATGTCCCTCAAGCTCGAAAAGTGGGGATGCGTTTTTATTACGATGTGATTGCGAAAGAAAGTTCGATGAATTGTAATGGTATTTGGCCGTACAATGGTATTTCACATGATAAGTTTTGGACAGAGACTTGGGCGAATTATCTTTCTAAACAATATTTCAGAGATAGATGGTTTGGAATGGAAATAAAATTTCCTGGTCATTACCACCTCTATTATCCATCAAAAAATGTTAGTGCATCATTTTTGATGAGGAAATTATTGTCATCTTTTTAATTATAGATTTTTTATCATGCAAATAGAAGTAATGAAAAAAGTTTTAGTGTTAATAGGTTTCAACTTATTGTGTTCTTGTAGTGCTTGTGTTATGGATAGGCGTAGTTTCTTTCAAATTAAAAATTGTACCAATGATACATTGATGATAGATTTCTCTGGGGTAGATACATTGAGAGACTGGAAATATTGGAATGAGCAATTGCAGAGCATTGAATTACCTATTGATGCAAAGGCTAAAATGGAGTTTTATAAGGCGACAATTGGTTCAATTGCCTTGCCTGATTCTTGTGTGATTGCGGATCCGGATATGTTTTGCCTTTATGATACTTGTTACATCTATGTAATCAAGTTGCAGGTTGCTAAGTCTTATCCGATGCAGAAAATTCGTGCAGAGAAACGTTATGACAAAAGGACTGTGACAAAAAGTGATTTTTGTGATCGCGTATTTGATTTTAGATAGCATTGTTAAAAATGAATGTATGAAGAAGTTTACATTGCTCTTTGCCTTGCTGATGGCAATGGGTGTAAGTGCTAAGGCACAACAATTCAGCAAGTGGCC
>OIXQ01000409.1_pt1 | contig 20258 bp, 13 predicted proteins | sample 1587791 | NCBI WGS metagenome assembly OIXQ01 (sample SAMN03283273) | human gut metagenome | biome: human-associated habitat; material: feces | host: Homo sapiens | place: Peru | collected 2012
CTTTCTTCCCACCACAAAGGGCCGGATCGCGTTCTCAGCCAGATTATTGGAGATAGGGACATCTCCATAGTCCAGAAATGCCATAAGCTGCTGTTTCCGGTTCAGGGAATACCGTACCGCATCCTCCAGCTTGCTGCCCTTTTCCGGGTGGATCGATTTCAGCCATGCAAAATACTCCTCCAGAAGGGGCAAAACCTCATTCTGGCGGTACTCTTTCCGAGCCTTGACATCGGCATATATGTATTTCTTCTCCAGAGAGAACAGCTTCGTGCAATACCGAAATCCTACGGCGGCTTTGCTGGTTTTCACAGTTGCGCCGTCTGGCATGGCCTCCCGCCATTTTCGCCTGGCATGGGCCCAGCAGCCGCAGTGGGTCACCTTCTGCACCTGATTGTATCCTGCGTAGCCATCCGTTATCAGGCATCCGCTAAAGCCTTTCAGAAAGCTCTCCGGGCGTTTGCCGCTCCGGTCAGGCTGGTACTCAAAGATGCGAATATGCTGGCTGCTGTATTCTCCGCTGGCATAGAGCCACATTCTGGATTCTGAGGCGGCAGGCTTGTTGTCCTCTTTCAGCACCTGCACCACTGTTTCATCCGCGTGGATCACGGATTGTTCCAGAAGCTGCCGCTTCATATGCTTGTACAGCGGCTTCAGCCAGCTCTGGGCACACCGGATCACCCAGTTGGCCATGGTGGCCCGGCTCAGCTCCACACCCTGTCTCGCCCAGATCTTCTCCTGCCGGGCCAGAGGAACTCCGTCCACATACTTCTTCGTCATAACATCTGCCACAGTAGAGGGAGATGCCAGAGAGTGCTTCATAAGAGGAGGCGGCGTTCTGGTGGTAATGATATGGGCAAAGCCGGTATCCTTCTCACACTTGTCGCAGGCATAGGTGCAGCTGTAGTATTCCAGAATCTTCTCAGACTGCGGGATAATGATGAGTTCCCTGCGGACGAGCTTCTTACCAATGAGCTTAAAAGTGCCGCCGCACTTGTCACAGGTAAGCCTGGATTCCGGAAGGTCAATTATAATTTCTTCTACAGGAAGATTCTTTGCCAGCTCGTCAATGGTTCTTTTCTTCTTCCGGGCATGCGCTTTTACGGTAAGGGTTTCCTCCGTAGGTTCCTCCGCCTTGCTGTCCTGACAGATCTCTGCCTCATTGAACAGGCTCATTTGGTCTTCGCTCAGAACATAGGTCTTCTTCTCGCTGGACTGGCCGAAGCGGGCTCTCTGCGCATTGGCAAGGATCTCATTCATGTGCTCCAGCTTCCGCTTCAGCTCCGCGTTTTCCTTCTGCAGTGCTTCTACAGACTGGGTCAGCGGGCGGATGAGCTCCGCAACTTCCGCGGCAGTATATGTGATTTTCCTGTCTGCTGCGGCCATGAATTCTCCTCCCAAAAGCAACTTTAACCTGCCTTTATTATACCATAAAGGCAGGTTAAAGTACAGAAATATATGCAATTTTCGGAACATTTTTGTCAGAATAGATCCCTTGGTTTTCCTTTGCGGATAGCCGTTTTCTGCTCGATCCGAAGCCCTTCCATGAGCCAGCGGAAGCTCTGGGGATCCAGTAACCGCAGTTCTGCTTCTGACCTGGGCCATTGAAATCTCCCGTTGGATAACCGTTTATATAGCAGGATATATCCGTCGCCGCACCAGTACAGAGCCTTGATTCGATCCGTTCGTCTGCCGCAGAACAGGAACAGACTTTCTTCGTCAAAATGACTGCCATACTGCTGCTTCACAACTGCGGCAAGGCCGTCGATCCCAAGACGGAGATCTGTATAGCCGCAGGCAATATAGAAATTCCGGACTTTTGTCAGATCTATCATAGCGATTGAATGGACCGAAGCAGTGCAGCGACAGCCTCAATATCCACACCGACCGGCAGCTTCAATTCTGCACCCCGGTATTGGATCTGAAGAATCTCCGTTGAAGTCACAGAAGATTCCAGCTGCACGATCTGAGGCCCGGCAGCTTCTGCCATCTGACTGCGGAGTTTCCGGAGCCAGTAGTAAAAGCTTTTCTCGGAGATCCCACGCCGCCGGCAAAATTCCCGTTTTGTCAGTCCGCTGTTGCTGCATTCCTGAATAAGCATTCTCCATGTCTGCGCCCGATAGTCGTCCCGCACTGCCAATACATCTGCCATTTGATAGCATCTCTCCCTCCTTCTCGAAAAACTCACCGTCAGTTTTTCAAGTTTTGGGATATTATCTCACATCGTTGAGTGAGGTGCCATGCGGGTGTGTTATTGTGCGCTTACCTTCTATCAACATCAACATAATAGCGCAGCCGGAAGGAAAAGCCCAATGTGCGAAAAGCAGATTTGCAGATTTGACGGTAAGGCAACAGAAACAGCCATCCCCGAAATCGATCGGAAATGGCTGTCGTCTATGATGTGGTATTGTCTTAACAAGCAACGAATCTGTCCGTACAGATTCACTTGTCAGGGGGTTCCCTGAGACCCTTATGCTTTTGTTGCCGAAGATCCATCTTGTTCTTTTTCGGTAGTTTTGGTATCAATTTCTTGTAATAGTTTTACCAGTCGAGCCTTAATGTTTTCGTACTCAATTGACAACTGCGTTTTTGCCGTTGGAGTTATGATAGATGTATGTCCAACCGCATCTCTGATGGGCTTGTACACCGTTGCGGAACGACTCAATCCTGCATTTTTAGGGTTGTCGGCTTTGTCAATTAAATTAGCCAAGTATCCCATATCAAGATAGAAAAGATTGTCTTTTGAAGTTCTTATATCGTATGAAATATTTGCGGCATTCTTGTTTTTCTCTTCTCTTTCTTGCCATTTAACCGCTTCGCCTTGGGCCTCAGGGGAAACGGGTAATTTTACGAATTGAATATACTGTCGCAATAGGTTCTCTGAAATAAAGCACTCCGTATACGAGGGAATGTTAAACTGTGCCTCTTCAGATAACAGTCTTGCCCATTCTTCAACCTTTCCGCCCTTTTTTATGAACTTATTCTCACTCTGCATATCTTTGATGGTAGTATCAAACAGTTCTTGAGCCTTTCTCGCTTTCAGAGTTATTTTTTTATTGTCTGGGTCTCCATCATCTCCATGTTTTCTTCTAAACTCATCCCATTGGTCCATCATTCCACGGAAAATACTTTCAAATTCTTTGAGAAATAATTCAAAAGAGGGATCATCAGAAATAATACCTTCGCGGCTACTTGTAAAGATATCTTTATTGTCACCTTGGTCTAATTCATCAAAATGAATTTGCCCGTATACATAATTCTCGACAATTCGAGTGGTGGGTACATGCCTTAAAATATCTCTTTCTCTAAGGCGTCCGTTTACAAAAAGGTCAATGGTTACCTTTTCTTGCGTGCCACGAATTCTTAAATTAGATGGTTTATTTACAGAAGCAATATATCCATGCATATTCATTTTTGATTCAACATTCACGGTCTCTTGCAAATTTCCCATAGAAGTAACAAAAGGATCCTTAATACTGTTGATCATCCAAATAAACTGAGTATTATCCGCAAATTCAGACAGCAATTTTTCAGTAATCGGCTCACCATTTACAAATATGCTAAAATCAGAGTCGATCAATGAAAAGCGAAAATACAATGCGATCGCTTTTTTTATGTATTCTATTGTGTTAAAGATACCATTTGTAACATGATCAAAGAAGATCAGTGTACCGTGTTCAATCTTAGACAATTCTTCAGAGAAGTCTCTCTCAAGTTGACCAAGCTTATAATCTTGAGAATTCAGATCGTCAGTGATTGCTTTATCTAATCCGGAATTATCAATGATACCGCCAATAACCGCCGTGCCTGCTGTTTTAGTTGCGATATGGATGCGCTGAGCACAAGACAGTAACGCAAGTTTTCCGATACCTTTTCGGCCGATATAGGGCCTTCCGAATTGAGACTTGTACTGCTTGTTCTTTCTCTTTGTATAACCGATTTTCAAAAACTTGTTTTGAAAATCATTTGGGGTCATTCCAATGCCGTCATCAAGGATACACATGGCATTATTATCTCGATCAATTTCAATCCAAACATTTTTAGCATCAGCATCCCATGAATTTGAAATTGCTTCACCTAAAACTGTAATAATATTTCGATATAAGTTCCTTCCCAAGTGATTAAGAACGCTCAAAGAAATATTGAAATTGTATTCGTTATTCATATCTATTTCTCCCACGATCATTGAATATTGTATTGCTCAAGATGCCGAATAATGGTTTCCCCGATTACTTCTCCAAGCCTTACAGGTACAGCATTTCCGATGTGTCTTGCAATATCTCTGAAAACAAATTCTCTGTTCGGATCAATAAAATCATAGTTTTGAGGGAATGTTTGAAGCATCGCTCCCTCGCGAAGGGACAAAGCTCGATCTTGTTCAGGATGACCATATCGTCCCGTACCAAAGCTGTAAAACTGAGTGGTAATCGTCGGCCCGATTCTATCCCAAGACATTCGGCCATATACAGAGCTATAAGTTTTTCCGGAGCTTTTTCTGTGGCATGGACATCGAAGTTCTTCGGGCCAGTCGCGCCATGTTCCACCAGGGCGTGAAGCTCTGATTCTTCTTAAATTGATTTCCGACAATGAAGCCGAACGATGAAGCGCATCATTTGGGTCAACGCCACCTGCTTCAATATGCGGCAGATGGTCGATAAAGTTCCTGACACTTACATCCTCACGGTGATGTGTCGGCGCAATTAACTCTATTGGTCCGAGCAATGAGCCAATAAGGACAAATCTTCGACGAGATTGCGGTATACCATAGTCAGGGCAGTAAACAACTTTTTCGCTAAAATAGTACCCGTTATCCTGCAACATCTGAATGAACTGCATATATATTTCAGTTTTTTTGATTTGAGGCACATTTTCCATTGAAATGATTGTCGGATGGAGTTCTTCAATCAATCTTCCATATTCAAGCAAAAGGTTGTATTTTTCGTCGTGTTCATTTGCCTCTCCCAGCTTAAAACGCATCTGGGAAAAAGGCTGACAGGGAGCACATCCGACAAGAATCCTTATGGCATCTTCTGTATATAATTCATTCAAATCTGCCGCATGAATTTCTCGGATATTCTGCATGTGATATGGCACATTGTTGTTATGCTCATATGTGTATTGGCATGTAGGATCAATGTCAAATCCTGCGATAACATTAAGTCCGGAATCCATTAAGCCGCGAGTCAAACCGCCGATTCCGCAAAACAAGTCTATTATCTCAGCCGGCATTATTCATCACCTACTTTTTTAATCTCTATAGCAATTCTATTTATTACCGGTACTACTACACTATTGCCGCACTGCTTGTACGCACTATTCAGTGGTATTTTAGCAAATCGGAAAGCGTTTGGAAATCCTTGGAGTGCAAGGCACTCATACGGGGTGATTTTCCGTATACCATAGTCGTCTAAAATGATTGGAACGCGATCGGGAAAGGTTCCCATGTTGGCGGTGAGTGCTGGACAAAAGTAATGTCGTTTTCTTGATACGCCAGAATCATATATTTTATAGAGAGCCTTTTTATCTGTCACAATGCATTTCAGATCATTATAGAACTGGCTATTGGTTGTGTAGTAATAGATATCATCATGCTTAGCGCTACGGTCTAAGATATCGTTCATGTCTACTGTTAGTTCAATCTTCTCGGGAAATGTGAATCGTTCACACTGGGTATAATCCAAAAACCCAACGATAAAAATACGCGTGCGCTGCTGAGGCACATTGCCGTATTCCATCGCATCCATCACTTTGTATCTAAATCCATATCCATACTGGGCAAGTGCGTTGTAAACGGTTAAGAACGACTTCCCGGCATCGTGCTCCAACAAATTAGCCACATTTTCTAAAAATATAATAGACGGACGCTTAGCTTTCGCAATGCGTGCTATTTGAAAAAACAGATTTCCTCTCGGATTATTAAATCCCTTTTGAAAACCCATCTTTGAAAACGGTTGGCACGGAAATCCGGCGACCAATACATCAAAATCCGGGATAGTGGAAATATCAATTCCTCGTATATCACTCTCTATTAGATGCCCATCACCGAAGTTGAGTCGGTATGTAGTTGCAGCATCCTTGTCAAACTCATTAGCCCACACGATATCAAACCCAGCTTGTTGGAAGCCAAGATCAATACCGCCTATTCCGCTAAACATGCTTGCAACTCTCATATATACTTTCTCCACAAGCTACTACCCTTAAATAAGTGACAATATAGCTTCTTTCAAGCACCGACTCGTTTTTTCATCGTCATCTTCAAAAACAAATGGTATGCGAACTGCATAAATGTCAATATTGCTTTTTTGCCCCTCGACTTCTACAGATTTCTTGAGAATAGCAGGGTTAGGCTCTTTTTCCTCAAATCTAAATTGTGGATACAGTAGGTAAACTTTATCTAATCCTCTTGATACCGCATAAGTTAGCACTTGATACAGGTCACCACTATTTATGTCATTGATTAGGTCATACCTAAAATCAGTATTGCCTTCAAATCTTGACACCTCTTTGTACTTCGTGTCTAAAATAAACATGCCTTTTTCTTTGTGTTCAATCAAAATGTCATGACGCATCACAAAGGCTTGCGCAAATTCTTGATCCCCAAGTCGAATGCTATCTACCAGTGAAACTTCAGATGCTTGCAATGTTACTTTTGCATCCTCATTAAAGATACTTTGAATAAATCCTCCAATAAAACCCTCAAATAATAAATCCGTTGGGAACATAAAGCAAAATGAGTCATGAGTATCAAGGTTATAATTGGTTGTTTTATTAAGCAGGAACATTTTACTCATGCTCAAAATGATCTTGTATTTGCTCTGCATTTTGCTAAGTTGAATTGTATCGCAATCGCGAGGTGTGCAGTTTTGATCGGACACTTCTCCAAGCTTATTTAACAAATTTCGAATGATCTTTTGATTGCTTGGCGTGGCAATATTCCACACAAATTTCAAGGTACATTTAATAACCCGGTTCAACAGATTATCAAATTCAAATGTTGAATATGAACACAGAAACTTGCCAAACTGACCAGTCGGATATTTCTTGGTGATATAATCCTTGATATCAAGTCTACCTCGAATCGTTGGCAAGTCTTCTGTTTTTTCCTCATAGCGAAAGAATAAACCTCTATCCAAAGCGGCTTTGACATATCTAACGTACAAGGAAACAAACAATTCTTGTAGATCATCCGTATTTTCCATGTCGGCAGCAATGCTGATATAGGGATAGTCTATTTTTGCAGTATATTCAATCCATTTTACAAGGTTGTGCATCAGATGCTGAAGATCAAGACTTTTCCGATCATCATCGTCTTTAAACTCCTTGAAAACCTTCGGGAATATGTTTAGCTGATGCCCTTTATAGACAATAGTTCCTACATAATCCTTTGTTCGAATATTTTTCTGCCCGATAAAATCCAGGAATTGTTGTTTACTATTTACTTTACCGTCATCATAGAAGATAGCACGCTGTTCCCAGTTAGACTGTAAGAAATTCAAGAGCTCATCAAGAGATTCTTGACTCTTCCATTCTGCTGGGAGTAATGCATTCTTAATGATTTTGTTTTCATAGTAATTTAGAATCATTATTCTACCTTAATTCTGCCTTGATTATTTACGGCAATAGATACATCCGTTCCTTCAAGTACTTTGGCTAAGGTATCTTTTACTTTTTTCTCTTGATCGTAGAAATACTCATAAAGGAGAGGAATAATATTACGATTCAAAATATTAGACAAATCCGCTGCTGTTTTACCGATGAAATACGCATGCCCAATAAGCAAATCAGAACTTTCAAGTTGCTTTCTCAGTAATTCGTTTAAGGAAACGAGGACTTTTTTCAAAGTTTCATCGACAATCAGCTCGGGATTTGGCGCAACTTCTTCAAATTCAAATCTTCTTCTAAGAGCCGTATCAATCAATGCAATCGACTTATCAGCGGAGTTCATCGTACCAATGATATAGAGGTTATTGGGCACCGCAAATTCTTCTCCGCTGGGGAGAGTAACGCTTAGTTGATTGCCTTCCCCCCAGCGTTTGTCGTCTTCAATAAGCGTAATCAACTCTCCAAAGATTTTTGAAATATTGCCTCTATTTATCTCATCGATAATGATTACATAGTTGTTTTCTTGATCAGACATGGCAGCATTCGCAATTTTTTTGAAAACGCCATTAACAGGGACAAAATCAAGCGCACCGTTATTTGAGGTGGGCCTTAAACCTTGGATAAAGTCTTCATACCCATAATTTTGGTGGAAAGTTGTAAATACTATTTTGCCATCCTTAGCAAGTGCCCTATATTGATCCATCAGAGTTTTTCTATCATCAGCCGATAAATCTTTGCGAACCTGACGGCCCTCAATAGTTGCAACTGCGTATTCAGTGGTAGAATAGGTTTTACCTGTTCCGGGAGCGCCGTAGATGATGAGATTTAACGGATTCACCTTATTGCTACGCGGCTGACGGTCACATGTTGTTTGAACAGTTGAATCTTGATCATCCGCAGTGTTGTCCTTCGTATAAGTACCATTCAAAAGTTCGGCAATAACAGATTTGTAGTCGTTGAGTCTGAAAAATGACTTGGCAGAGCCCAAAGAATTTTTAAACTGTGAAGATAATTCAGCATAAGGCACATCTTTAAGCCACTTTACGCTCTTGTTATTAACATAGTCGGGATCTTGATCTTGCGGATTTTCTTGATAATAGTAGTCAGAGGCGATTACGCCAATATGAGCAGTCGAACCGTCGCCAAACACAATATAATCTCCGATTTTGGATTCCACAACAAATCTATAGATTTGTCCAACGTTCTGCCCACGAGATTTTGCTTTTGCGTCTGGCCAAGTCTTTGCATACTTTTCGGAAATGCTATCTTTATCGGCACAGCTGGACAAGTCGCCCATTTTTGACCAACCAATGCAGATATGCGGATTTTCAGAAGATAACGCATTGCTTTTTCCAGTTATATGAATGCCATATACGTTGTGGGAAAGCATATCTTCGTCTTTGATGGGATTTTCATCAAAGCTGACACCGTACTCATTTGCCTTGACGGATTTATAGATATTCACACCTTTATTAAGCTCTGCTGAATAGGAATCATTGATACCAGCAAGGGAAATAATGGCTTTCTGCGAATATCCGTTGGCCGTGATGATATCCCCGTACTTGAAGCCAAACATATGAATGGCGGCAACTTGACCGGATTCTTTGGCATTATTGTACATATCTTTCAAAATGCGGCCAAGGTCTTCAATCGACAGCGCAGGAATGCCCTCAACACTTACTGTTTTGGAGACATCAGTTAATGTATCTGCATCAAAGTTAATATCCAACTTAATAGTTATGATCTTGGCAACTTCATCTTTAGAAAAAATGGCATTCGTAAGCTTAGGCACGACCAAATTCCTAAATGTCTTTTTGAACAGCTCGTCATCGGATCTGATATAGAATCTACTTTTATCCGAAAAGGAACGAAGTTCAAAATAGAATTCATCTGCATCCATTGAGCTGATGTTATTGTAATTCTCTTCCCATGTTTCTAATGAAACATTTTTATATCGATTAATCTTTTGAAATCCATATTCAAGCTTCATTTGGTCCAAATACTGAAGAAGGTTTTCTTTGCTAAAACGGTATTTGTAGTCAGACTCAAACTCAAAAAAATCGTTAAACTCTTTCGTATTGCGCGTTGATCCGACAAATAGCTTTGCCTCTCCAGCACCCGTGTCGGAATACAACTTCATGTTTTTGGCCACGAAGCTAGACGGTATGGCCTTAACTTCAATTTTGCTCATTATATTTTACCTCCTGGAAATTGCTTGTTCCTAAAGCGGTAATGATAGATGTCATAATTGAGATTAGGACATCGACAACGATTGAGTTTCCTGCCTGCTGGTACATTGAAGTATCTGATACAACAATCTTAAAACTATCACTAAACCCCATGAGCCGTAGACATTCCCTCGGAGTTAGTTTGCGCAAACGCCCCTGAGTAGTAACATAGTTATCCACGCCAGCACGATGCATCTTATGCATTGTAGTTAGCAGCGGCCGGGCAATATCAAGGTCAACAGCGGGCTTGCTGTAAAAATTTTTTGTACCGCTGGATAAAACATACTTTCGAACCTTTTCAGAAAGAAAGTATTTTTCAAGATCGGGGATTCCTTTTTTCTCTGCTTCTTCCTCAGACTGAAAAACGAAGTCGCCATGCCAGTTGAATTGCTGGTTCTTCTTTTGGCACAGTTGAATATCGCCGTCAATCTGTGTGAATTTTTTAGAAAGATTCTTCTCTAAGGTTACAAATTCAACACCTTTCTTCGGAAGAAAATACCCGCCAGGAGCATTATCTATTAAGAAATCCTTCATGGTCTTTGTTAGAGGAATCGGCTCAGGGAATACAAACTGTTCATTAAGCAGAATGTCATTACGAATGCCAACAACAAATAACCGTTCTCTATTTTGAGGAATCCCATAGTTCTTTGCATTCAACACATCCCAAGAAAATGCATATCCGAGTTCATTAAAAACTTCTTGCATTTTCTTCCATGTTTTTCCGCCATCGTGGGATGTAACAGCCTTTACATTTTCATAAATAAAAACTTTGGGTTTTATTTCATCGATTAGGCGAGCATATTCGTAGAACAATGTTCCTCGAGTATCGTCAAGACCGCGCTGCTTGCCAACGAGAGAAAATGATTGGCAAGGGCTTCCTCCGACAAACAGATCAACTTTTCCTCGATATTGAGTACCGTCTAAAAAAGCAACATTCCAATGAAAGTGTTCTTTTGGAACACTGTAATTCGCCATGTAGGATTGTTTTACCTTGTTGCGGCTTTCAAGTCCTTCATACAGACTATCAACGAGTTTTTTCTTGGCATTCCAATTATCTCCAAACACATTCAGCTCGCGTTGAACTTTTAGATAGTTTATTTTTTCGTGGAGTTGACTCGTGCGCTGAGAAAGGTCTTGAACTTTCCTGATGATTTTCTTTCCTTCGTTTTTTTCAAGGAAATCATATGCCTGCTTCAACTGTGCGCTCACATTTTTCCAATCTATTTTATCAGCACTGTTAAATTGGCCATTGCTTCCGAGCTTATCCAAGTCGTTATCTTTTTTGAAGTCATTGGCAATCTCTAAAATGGTCTGTAACGACTTAAACTTCTGTTGAGAAGCAGATCCTAACTTGAGATTAGAGAGAGATGAGCAAAACAGGTGGATGGAACTGCCCACAAACAAGCAAACGAGAATCAAAAGAGATTAGGGCATCTCAAGGGCGCAATAGCCATAGCGCGGTAAACCCGCGCCTGAAAAAGGTATGGAAAAGACAGATCAGGCGGAACGCCGAAGCTGTTTGGCGGAACGGTAGGAGTGAGAGCCGGACAAAACGGCGGCCAGCGCAACCGCTAAAGCGGAGATGTGGGCCAGCGTATTGAGGTTCGCCGCGCTGGCGCCGTTGCGCACCCACAGCCGTTCCTGGCCTGTGGATTTGAAGCGGGAATTGTAACGCTCACACTCCGTCCGCAGGGCGTAAGTCCGTTTAAAATAGAGGCAGCTGCGGTCAATGGAAAGCCTGTAGTCACCGGGAACGGTCTTGTATTTCGTGCAGCCCCGGTTTTTCTTCCCATTGTTCCAGTTTTTGTGGTTACAAGGGCAAGCACCGTTTTTGGACTGGCGGAAGGGGCAGCAGAATTTCTGCCGTGTACGATGATTGTCGGTGGTCTTGCCATCCTTGTGCATAGCCAACCCGGCCTCACAGACCGGATTACCGGCAGAAAGCGTTTTCGAGGCTTTCGTGCCGCGTGGATTGAGAGGGATAAATGCCTCGCCCTCATAGACCGCTTTCACGGTATTGTAGATGCTTTTCACATCGTAGCCCTTGTCGGCAAGGAAGGCGCATTCCTTCAAAGAAATCGTCTGATCCGCGGCGGCGAGGATCTCAGCGGCGACGGCAGAATCGGCGACATTGCCCGGCGTGGTCAGCTCGTAGAGCGGCAGCCCGGAGATGCAGTCCACCAGCACATGGCTTTTGTAGCCCCAGTAGAACTCGTACCGGCGCTCATTGTGCTGGTTGGAGGCCGAGTGGACGCCCAGGGCGCAGTCCGGGTCGCTTTTGGGGTGGTTTTCCTTGGAGAACTTGCTTTTTGCAAAGGATTTCGGGTTGTTCTGCTTCGTGTTCGCCATGACGGGTGTGGAGTCCAGCCCGATGAAAGACGCATCCACCACGCCCAGCTCATACAGCTGCTGTAACAGGTCGGCCATGATCGCTTTCAACGCACCGTTGTTCAGCTGCCGCAGGCAGCGGTCATAGGTCCAGTAGGACGGCAGCGGCTCCATGATATTGAAGCCGCAGTAATGGGCAATGAGGCGGTTGTTGTCTAAATAATCCGCTAAATCTGTGATCTGTGAGAAGCCCTCACATTTCATAACGATAAAAGCGCAGACCATGGCTTCTTTCGGAAAGCCCCGCCGCCCGGTTGCCGCTCTGGGCAGCGTGAAATCCAGACTGCTGAAAAGCTTGTCGTAGAACACAGCGGCACTTTGGGATGTAAACAGCGTGACATCCTGAATGATTTCCTGTCGGTAGATAGCGGCCAGCCCCTTTCTGGTTGGTTTTCTCTCAAGTCAATTTTACCAAAAAGGGGCTCCGCTTTCTATACCACCATATGAGTGATTTTCGGTTTCAGCCATGACCGGAAACCATTGCAATTACTACTCTTTTGGAGTTTTGCTCATGGCTGAATTGATAGTTATTTGGAGGTGTAAAAAGTGATAACCGCCAATATTGTGGTCATGGGAAAAACGGGGACAGGTAAAAGTACACTAATAAACGCTGTACTGGGTCGTGAGGCTGCTCCTACCGGAAAAGGGCAGGCCATTACTCGTGAGAATCAGGTATATGAAACGTTCCGGGAATATGATAGTGGACGAAAAAAAGTAAGACTTCGTCTTTATGATACAGTTGGCCTTGAAATAGACGCAAAACTCACAAGAGAAACTCTGGTACAAATAAGGCAGCTTATTAAAGATGCTCAGGCAAAGTGTGCTTCTGAAACAGGGCCGGAGAACGTGGCGATCGTTTGGTTTTGTGTTAATGAGCAAAGTAGCCGTTTTGAATCATATGAGACAGAACTGATCCGTGAACTGTCATATGACTATGAGATACCTTTTGCCTGTGTGTTGACGCAATGCATGCAGACCGGTGTTGGAGAACTAGAAGCACAGATACGACGAGACCTTCCAGAAGTGACCATTATAAAAGTCTTGGCTAAAGACTACGTCTTGTTTGGAGGTCAAAAAATTGAAGCATTTGGCGTAGAAAGTCTATTGAATCAATCTATAGAGGACTTTAGCCATAAAAAGATCAAGGTTTTAGAGGGGAAGCAGGATTATCTGCATGAAAGGATAGCGAGTGCTGTAAAGAAAAAGCGCATTCCAGAAACAACAAGGAGGAAATGCGGGAGCATTATAGCAGATTACTCAGAACGGGCAGGAAGAGCCGCCATCATACCGGCCCTGTGTATACCAGGAATTCACGCATTATGTATTCGGATGGTTAGTGACCTGAACCGTTGTGTTGGGTTAACTGCAGATGCAGAGACAGCGTTGGCAAATATGGTTTTTGGGTTGGCGGTAACACCAACGTTTGCTGTACCGGGATTAAGTATTCTGGCCGCAAAAGCCTATATTGAAGTAGTGGGAGAGGGATATCGCGATACACTTATCAGTGTATATGATAGTGCTACTGATGCAGAGATCGCGGATGACGAAAAGATGCTTCAACGTATAAAGGAAGAATTAGGTCGGCGAAAAGCGTAAGTCAAATTATGAATTATGGGAACGGAGGAACATATGAGTATGAACAATAATATGACTAACCAGGAATTAGCACAACAGGAAGCCCGAAATTTTGCTGAAGATGTAGATAAACAGCAGCTAGAGAATCTTCCGGATATGAATATCATTGTAGCAGGTATAACCGGGGCGGGAAAGAGCACGTTGCTGAATGCGATTTTTGGAGGAAATGAGGCCGAAACAGGCAGCGGACGACCAGTAACAGCTAATATGCGTGAGTATTGCGGTGATCATATCCGAATTTGGGACACTGTTGGCCTTGAACTGGATGCCCAAAAGACCCACGATTCTATCAGTGCCATTAAGAATACAATTGCAAAGAAAGCAGCCAATGAGAATAAGTATGATCGCATCCATGCAATTTGGTATTGCATTGCCGCTAGCGGTAACCGCTATCAGGGGAAGGAGGTCGAGTTTATTCAGCAGCTACATAGTGTTGGCGTTCCCTTTATTATCGTACTGACTAAATGCTCGATGGATGAAACAGAGACGGAAGAATTCATTGGTGAAATTCGAAAAGTCAATGCAGAAAATAATATGGATGACATTGAAGTTGTACCTGTATTGGCGAAAGAGATGAAGTTTCGAGGCGGCCCCTCTATTCCGGCGTATGGGTGTGATAAACTGGTGGAAGAAACAGAGAAGCGTTTACCAGATTTCATCAAGACAAGCTTTGTTGCCGCGCAAAAGGTCAGCTTGAGTCAGAAGCGCGATGCTTGCGAAGATATTATTTGCTCTTGCGTTGACGACGCAAGGAGAAGCTTCGCTGCGAAGCTTATTGGGATCAATATCATTGATGCAAATACACGTATTAAGGATATGTTGCGCAGGATTGGATATATTTACAACACTGTCCTGGATCATGCGCAGATAGATCAGATTGCAAGAGGATGTAGTTTAGACTCTGATAATATTTTTCATGGATTGTTTAATCCTTTTAGGACATATCGTGATAGGGTGGATAGAATGCTTGCACGCAAGAAACGTGAGGGCTTTTATGCGAATGTAGGGGATTTTAAAGATGGTGAACGTGTAGCAATGATGGTGGCGAACTACGGTTATGTTTTTGTAGAAGCAATCGAAGAGCTGTGGAATCAATCTACGATGGAACAGTTGAAAAATATGGATTATGTTATCAGCAAAATGATTGAATATATCAACAACAGCTTGCAAGGCAATCTTAAGTAGAATCTGGAGGTGACCAATTTGGATGAAATAAAGGAGCATATTCGGAACGGCATCAAACATGCTGTGAAGAGTTCGGCACAGAGTACAGCAAATGCTGCATTTATTACGGAGGAACAGCGACAGGTATTAGTGGGGAAACAAGAGGAGTTTTTTGGGCTGAAAAGTGAAAAGCTGACCGAAGAGTTCATCCAAAGACAGCTGGGCTATGCTGCGGTAGAGGTTCATCAAGCCCATTTGAAACAGTTAAAGGCGATATATCAGCCGATTAATAGTACCTCAGATTTTTTTGCTGAACAGCGTATTCGTTTTTTTGATATTACTCGCTGGGTTGCTGACCCAGAAGAAAAAGGTACAGACAAGCTGGTAAATGTGTACCACGTATTAAGCGGAGAAGAGTGCAGCATAGCACTGATTTATCATAGAAGTGAGGAATCGTGTCGGGTAACACTGGCTGTTGCCAATTTGGATGAGAGAAATTCAGATCCGACTTATGTGGAAATGCTGTGTTTACGCATGGAGAAAGCGCTCCGTGGTAATTTCCCCGGTGCACGAACCAGAAAAGATGAGAATGGTGAGTTGCTTAAGGGTGATCCTCTGAGAACAGTAATGCGGCCAACTAATGAGACACCCTCAGTGGCCATCGTCTCGAATATTCCTTCGGAAAAATCGGCAGATTTTGTAAGTCAAAGCATGGAAAAACTGCTGGACGGAATTGTACCGCAAACAGCATCAGAGGAATACACCCTAGTATTGCTTGCTAATCCGCTGCAAGATCATTTAGCTCGGGAAAACAGATTGTGTCAATTGCATTCTGCTTTGACGCCGTATGCTTCTTATCAACAGAATTATGGTTATAGTGAAAACTCGGGACAAACGGGTAGTGCAAATATTGGGGCTTCTACTGGAATAGGAGTTGGAGTAGGTGTATCCGCAGGCGTTACTGCACATGTTGACATTAATTTTGGGTTGCAGTTTTCGCGGCAGTCTAGCGTCTCTGCGCAAGTTGGGAAGAATGAGGGCTTTACACAGAATTATGCTAATTACGGAGTCAAACATACCCAAGACCTCATTGAAAAACAAGTAAAGAGGATTGAAGAAAGCTCCGCGTTAGGAATGTGGGAGTTTGCAGCGTATGTCATTTCAGAGGATCCTGTTATCACTAATAACGTTGCACACATGTATTTAGCGCTGACGCAGGGAGAGGATTCTTATCTGTTGAGAACTGCAATAAACCTGTGGATAGGGCAAGATAAGGATGAATGCAATGCCGCCGATACCATTGTGCGTGCCGTACGGAATCTTCAACATCCGGTGTTTACCCTTCAGCTGAGCGATGATTCAATAGAGAATGAAAGCCGATTGTTCTATCCGGTGCAAACACAAGCAACATCGATATTAAGCGGCAAGGAGCTTGCCAGAGCTTTAAATTTCCCACGGCGCGCTGTAAGCGGCTTTCCTGTCTTCGAATGTACTGCATTTGGCCGCAATGTAACAACACTTGATGAAGGCTGCGGTAAAGAGGGTTGTATTGAGCTGGGTAAAATATTCCATATGCATCGGGCGGAAAAGGCACCAGTATATCTAAACCAAAACGAACTGACAGCGCACACCTTTATCACGGGCTCTACCGGTTCCGGAAAGAGCACCACGGTTTACCAGCTTCTTAACCAGCTTTGCAGGAACGGGAAGCACTTCCTGGTTATCGAACCGGCAAAGGGCGAGTATAAGTCGATATTCGGTTCCCGGCCCGATGTGTCCGTCTATGGTACAAATCCTGCTCTGACAGCACTCCTGCGGCTGAACCCTTTCCGCTTTCCTGTCGAAAGCATTCACATTTATGAGCATCTGGACAAGCTTGCGGAGATATTCAACGTGTGCTGGCCCATGTATGCTGCCATGCCCGCTGTTCTGAAAGCGGCAATGGAGAATGCTTACCGAAGTGCAGGCTGGGATCTGACACGTTCGGTAAACCCGCATGGTGCAATTTTCCCGAACTTCGTAGATGTGGCGCTTGAAGTAGAGAAGTACATCAATCGAAGCGAATACTCCGATGAGAATAAGAGCAATTATAAAGGCTCGCTGTTGACTCGACTCGAATCACTGACCAACGGACTTAATGGTCTGATTTTCTCCGCAGATGACATCAGCGATCGTGATTTGTTTGACAAGAACGTAATTATCGATCTGAGCCGGGTCGGTTCCAGCGAAACGAAAGCTCTGATTATGGGTATTCTGATTTTGAAGCTCCAAGAGTATCGCGTATCTCAGCAAGTCGAGGGCAATAGCCAGTTGAAGCACATTACTGTGCTGGAGGAAGCGCACAATTTGCTGAAGCGGACCAGCACAGAGCAGAGCTCTGAGACAGCAAATCTTCTGGGGAAGTCTGTAGAGATGCTGGCCAATTCTATTGCGGAAATGCGCACCTATGGCGAGGCTTTTGTGATTGCGGATCAATCGCCGGGACTACTCGACATGTCGGTGATCCGCAATACCAACACCAAAATCATCATGCGGCTTCCGGATTTCTCGGATAGAGAATTGGTGGGAAAATCTGCCGGTCTTAATGACGATCAGATCGGGGAATTGGCACGCTTGCCCCGCGGTGTTGCTGCCGTATATCAGAGCGACTGGGTCAACGCTGTGCTCTGTGCCGTAGATAAGCCCCATTTGAAAGAGACTCCTTATATTTCACCCGGCACATACCCCGCAGTACCGGGAGATTCGCTGTTGTTTGATCTGCTCGATTCCGGATTCAGGGAAAAGGTGGACATGAACCGTGATGAGGAAGCGTTATTCCGCGGCGCGATTATCAGGTCTACCGCACCGACTGAGGTGAAGGTCAAACTGCTGGACTATCTCGATAACCGAGAGACAACAGCGGGTATCCATATGCTGAGTTCTTTGGTATTTGACCACTTCAAAAATGCAAAAGAAGCGCTGGAAGGAACAATTGAAAGTCCTTCTGTGGATACGCTGAAGATGGAAATTCTGGCAAAGCTTGAGCCATCCGTCATGCAGTATAACGACGACCAGATAAATGCGCTGATTACGCTAATCATCAGCGAATACACAAATCGCTACCTTATCGATTATCCTGTGTGGCGAGAGTTTGCACAGCACGTATCGGAAGGAGGAATCGTATGAGTGACTTCAAAGATATTGTTGCCAAAGAAACGCCTGCCGCAGAAAAACGTCCGGAAGTTGAGCAAAAAAAGAGCGATGTAAGTGTACCATGTTTACCAAAGGAAGCCAGCGAGATACATCCCCAAAAGCCGAATAAAAACCTTTATCATTCCGCTCTGAAACGGTTAGGCTTGTCTGGCAATAACAATATTGAAACTTCTTTGGCAGGCAGAAGACAGGAAACTTCGGCTTCATCTGACCGCTATGAAAAAGTCTCTCAGTATTGCGAAGGAAAGGCTGCAGAAGCATGGGATCGCCTCCAGAAAACCGGCGATACAGACGGAAGAGATTATCAGGAATATAAGTCTTACCGGGAAAAAATCGATCGTCTTGTCCAAGAAGAAGCGAGTGTTCCGGCTTCTTCTGCAGATCTCCGAGAATCCCGAGAAGTACCAAAGAGCGATAATAGCGAAGCAAATATTGAAGAAAGCGACCCTGTTGCTGAAAAGATAGCGAAAAAGATGAGCACGCCCGAAGGAATAAAGGAGTTAATGGAGAGCCATCCGGAAAAGGCAGAATTGTGGGGAAACCAATTAGAAGCGCTTGAAACCTTAAACGATTCCGATGCATCTCCTGTCGAAATCCGAAGTACCCAAGCAAAACTCAGTATTTTGAAAGGGCAAATTATGGAGGTCACTGCAAAAGACGCACTCATGGATGTGGGATTCGATGTTGAAGCGCAGCAGCGTGTTGTTGAGGGAGAAAGCGGTGGAACAAGACCCGACGTAATCGCTGTCAACAATACAGACCAGCCTATCGAGGTATTTGGTGTTTCGATACAACCTGAAGAAACCCTATCTATTGAGTGCAAATGCGGTGGAACTTCGTATATGACGAATCAATTGAACACCCATATCCCGAATCAGCTATCTGGTCAAGAAGGCACAAAAGTATTACTTACAACGTCTGACATAAAAGGGACGCCGGATGGATTGGCTGCAAGTGTATGTAATAGATATGACGCTAATCTTGTGGCTTTAGACGTGAGCGTTTTTGCTGTAGAAAAAGCAATTAAGGAGGTGGCAAGAGAATGAAAATCTATTTGATTAATAACGAAAATGAAGCAAAGCAAATCGGTCAATTGTTGAAGCTTAATGCTGAGTGTGCTAAATTACATTGGTCTAAAACCATGCCAGATATTCCGGCAAATGTTATTTCATCTTTGGAGATTATTGAATCTTTTGCTGAAGAAAAAGTTTATTCGATTTGTAACGAGAACACATGTGTCGGTTCTTTGACCGAAGATGAAGAATCTGAAATGATGGCACTTTTAAGAGAAAGTCCAGAGTTGAGAGCGACTCTTGGTATAGGTGTTGTTATGGCTGGCGCTGAATCCCAAAAGGCAGCTGCCCTTTTAGCGGGAAAAGATATTTCCAAGGAACTGCTTATCGCCATCAATTCCGGAAAGAATGTGGTTCTTTTTTAAGTGTAACGTATTACCCATTCTAGAATAACCTATTTCTGTGCACAATTATTTTGTCGCGGCAGGGAGAAGCCTGTGATAACATAAGGGTATTTATAATTTGACAGGCTAAAAGAGGAAAGGGAGGGAGCTTCAAGCTCCCTCCCTTTGCCCCCTCTATTCACCTTTCCCCTTCGAACATCATCCTCTCCACGCAATCGCCCTTGCGCGGCAGGTACCGGATGTGCTTCATGCTCTCGATGTAGTGCGCCGGGACGCGCAGTTGCTTGCGCAGGTAGTTTTCGATCAGCTTCGGCATCCCCTGCGTGGCGTACTTACCCTTGCGCACGTCCTCTGAGATCGCCCACGGCAGGCCGTTTTCCCGCCGCTGCTTGGGCGGTGTGTGCTGCCGCAGCAGCTCGTACACGTCCTCCCGGAATGTAAGAACATCCTCAAACGCCATGCGTCCCCGCTCCACGGCGTCCCGTTCCACGCCTGTCCATGCGTTGGAGGCCAACCGCAGTCCCATGCCCTTGATACGCCGGTACGCCGTGTGCAGCGGCGGCACGTCGGGCGGCAGCGGATCGAGCCGGTCGGTAGGATACAAAACGCGCACCTCGAACACGCCCTGTACGCCC
>OIXQ01000412.1_pt1 | contig 20209 bp, 16 predicted proteins | sample 1587791 | NCBI WGS metagenome assembly OIXQ01 (sample SAMN03283273) | human gut metagenome | biome: human-associated habitat; material: feces | host: Homo sapiens | place: Peru | collected 2012
CCTATTGTAAGCGTCTCCGCGTTTATACCTTGCATAATTCAAAAAAAAGCAGTAACAGCTGATTAAACTAATGCTGTTACTGCTTTTTCCATTGGATATTAACAACCTATATAATAATCGTCCTGACTAAACGGGACACTAGTGAAAGGATGCCAAGAAAATCATGAAGCCTTGAAAAAATTCAAAGAAATAGCAGCAAGCTATTATCCCGACTTTGCCACAAGAGCTTATCCCAAGGGACACTTCGACGAGACCTGCATGAATGCAGTTCCCTTGTCATTCCATATCATCACACTCTCCTCATCCTTCGAGGATGCCATACGCCTTGCCATATCTCATGATGGCGACAGCGACACCATCGGGGCAATAGTAGGTTCCATTGCCGAGGCCTGCTTCGGCATTCCGCAAGTGATAAAGGACAAGGTGAAGAGTTATCTGCCTGAAGACATGAAACAAGTTTTCAGGCAGTTTGAGGATACTCGCAAATCATAACTCCGCTTACTTAGCTACAGAGCAGAAGATATAATCAAAATAGAGTTCCACCCAAGACATTCCAAGAAGGGATGGCTAAAATGGAATCTTATGATGGTGTATCAACGTATCAAGACACAATGAAACTGAAACATTTGGGAATTCCATATTTCCTCATTTCTGTATAGTTATACATCAGGTTGTACAAGCACATGGCAACAAGGTACGCCTTGGGGCGTTGTGGAAGCATCATGAAAGGCAAGCGATTGTCTTTCGCCTTTACCGCTGTACCGAGTATCATGCCCCATAGTCTATCATGCAAATAGAATTCTTCTTCCCATGTCATATCTTCTATTGTCTGTCCAGTCTTCTTGACAACAAATCTGTGTGCTATGACAACCCAACTGTCCGACACCCACAAAAAGCCATTTTGATAAGGACATGGTATGATGTGACGGAAAGATTTCAGGATATTAAAAATCTTGTGCATGGTCAAGAACTCCTTGTTTCCTTTTTCCTTTCTACATTCCTGTAGCAAGAATGGCAAGACCTCCTCCCAAGAACTGTTCTTTATATAAAACAGCAAGGTGGGCGAAAGTGGCTCCGTCTGTAGATTAACAAAAGCTTCGTTCATCATTCTACCTGCATTCAAACGAGTTATAGTATAAAACCTCTTTTGTACCTTCGCTGTCAATTTTGTCTTTCTGATGCACACCAACCGAAGGGGAGGATGTTTCATTATCGCCATCTTTTGCAATGGATTGCTTGAACAGTCCACGATAGTAAGTTGCAGGTTCTTTCTGAGATTTATGCAATGCAGCAGATTGTCATGCACATCAAGCACAGAAAGATATTCTGCCTTACCTAACGACAACTCTCGCAACAATTGGTTGGGACACAAAAGGTGTGTCAACCCTTTGCTGTCTGAAACGTCCAAGGAGCATACCGATTTGCGAGAAACTACATAAAGTCCCGTCAACACATTCTCCTCATCTGTCCTTATCATGATATGGTAGGAGCCGGGCGATTGGTAGGAATGTTTTGCCAGCCCCCAGCCATCCACTTTCCATTTTATTGATTCCGTTTCTTCGTCACCCCATTCAATCGTGACCACAGCATTCATCATAACCTTCAGCTGTACTGTTATCTCGCAACAATCTTGGCAAGTCTCAAGTGTCAGGCAGTCAACTATGGGATTGAGTTTCTTCTTTGTTCGTCTGAAAGCAATCTCCAATCTACGAGGTTGCAAATCGCTCGGATATGTATCCCTGCGACTGCTGTATCGGCTATAAGCATAGTGGTCTATATTTTCACGATAGTAATACATTGCCTCCAGATAGCGATGATTCTGCTCTGCTATTCTGCCCAACTGATATTTAGCCAAACTTCCCCAACAAAAGTCGTTAATCTCGTTGAAGCATTGCGTGGCTTTGTCAAAGTTCTTTACAGTCCCTAATCCCCATGAATACAGATGGGCAAGCTTGTATGTCACTTCTTGCGAAATCACACCTTTCCACTCTGGACTTTGTGCTTTTGTGTGCAATCGCTCCAACAATAGAAACGCTTTATCATATTGATTTTTCGAGAAATAGTAGAGTGCTACTCTTTCCATGGCAGGGAAATCTTGTTTTGCTGTTAGATGTTCAAGTACTTCCAATGCCAGACTATTGTCTGTCTGGAGGTGACAGAAAAGCATAAAGTGGAAATTGTGCCAATAGAATGCATCGTCACGAACCGTATTGTATCCAGGAGCATACGGCTCTGTTTCTGCGGAATGCCCCATCAAGTGTTCAAACCAATGGTGGTGCATCATGTCGGCAAATGTAGGTTGTTTGCCAAAGATGTTTTCACAAACAGTCCTTGAACATTCTGTGCATCCCTTTCCTATCACAAAGTCCAGCAAAATCTCCTCCACCAGATAACTATCAGGCTCTCCTGTCAATTCGAGAAGATAGAACAACAGCTGCCTCACTTCGTTTGAGTCCTTTGAAAAGTTCAACTGACTGACGGTGTTGTAGAACAGTTCATCTTGGAGGAGAATTTCATCGCTAAGGCTTTTGTCTCCGTAAGCATTAACAACAAGAATCTGACGAAGTATCATATTGAATGTAGGAATACGCAAAGTAGATTTATCCAACTCTTTGTTTGATTTATCATTAGTCATATCTTTGAAACTTTAATTGCTTAACTGAGTGCAAAGATATGGCGATGGTGTCCCACAAATTATGACACGTCGAGACTAAGATTAAATTATTTTGCTTTTTATTGCCAATTCAGAATACCAATGGCTCTCATTGCCAATTCTTCTATAAGACCATCGTAGGGATTGGTTAAAATGAAATGAGGAAGTTGAGATTCCAATATAACATACTCATCATCAATAATGACATACGGAACCTCTTGCATATTATTCTCATGAAGCCACGAAGCTATTTCCGCCCCTTTACAATGAAGCATAGAAGTATCAAATACATCAAAGTCTGTCGAGAGCAAAATGTTATCACTGATAGCAGACGGAGTTATACCTATTACTTTTCCTGGCAATTGTCTGTCTTTCCACATGTCTTGCATTGCCTCCAAACCGAGATATTTCCATGAGGATTCTATTACGATGTCCGCATGGGTCATATCTACTATGGTTTGCAGTTGTTTCACGGCTTCTGGGTCAAAACAAGTTCCATATTTGTCTTGCCACGCTTTCCTTTCATACAGTAATTGTCTTTGATGGTGTTCTGTGTTCAAAACACCATCAAAATCGAGAAATATAATCTTAGAATGATTCATCTATTTATTGTTGAAAATATCATCGAGACGCTCCTTCATATCATCAAAGATGGCATGATAATACTTCCATTTCTCTGCATCTGTGATACCCTTATCTCCATCCTTGGTCGCTGTAGGATGGTAAGTCTTGTAAGCAAGGCTGATGCCTTCAATATCAAGTTTTGCCACTGCGTCAACATCATTCCCAGCCAAAGGTTTTGGTGAACCATTTACGGTGAAGTTTTCACGGATGTAACCATAATATTTATTTTGACCAGGACCAGTCAAAAAGATAAGAACATCGGGCTTCAAGATCTCTATCTCTTGTGGGATGACATGAAAGTATTTCTCCTCTAACTCATGTATTTTTTGATAAACTCCATCACGTCCTCCTAAAGACAATTTTGATATGTTGTTCCAAAGGTATGCCACTTTCTTGTCGGGATATTGCTTGTCAAGAACGAAGTCCTTGATACCCGATATGATGCCATTAAAGCCCATGTTGAAAAACTTATTCTTAGCCAAATGATTGTCTGAATCTTTAAGGAAATAATCTCCCCTATAGTTGTCGGAATAGAATCGTTGGTAGAGTTCTACGAAATCGTCAGACAGTACTTGAGAACCATCATCCAATACAGGTATGGGCCAATTGAGAGGCTCCTGCCCGAATACCATAACTTTCAAGTCGGCATCAGTCCACCAACTCTCATCAGTATAACCTCCTTGATGAACGTGTTCTAATGCTACACCCAGCATAAAAGGTGCTTGTACCTTGATGGCTTGGGCATCCAACTGTGGTTTCAATTCCTTCCATTTTGGCTCGTATAAGTTAGCCAGTTGTTTTGTTAAATTGTTCATAATTAATATGGTTTATAATTAAACTTTTGGTTTGTACAAGTATAGAACCTCTACAAAAAACTTTTGTACATGTTATCTATATATTTTTGTTAGTCGTTTTCATATAACTCCCACATGTCACTTACCCAGCCTTTCATTGCCAGACGTAAAGATTGTGGTTCCAATACCTCTATCATATTTCCAAAATGTAACAGTTCCATGATGAAATCATAGGTAGGACGCAATGTCAGTTCGAAGTCTGCGTAGTCCTTGCAGGTGAATATCTCTTTCTGCGTAGGATGCAATGGCAGAGAACGAAGATAATGCTGATGTTGTCTATTTGCCCGAACCACAATGCGTTGCATTGGGATGGTCTCGTCTGTTACTATTCCATAGAATGAGGAAAAATAGGTGTTTGCAGCAAAATTCTTGGGCATCGTGAAATGCTCTTTGGTTTCCTCAAAATTTTCCAAACGGTCAAGCCCATAGATACGCAGATTGTTATCAACGAGATTCTTCGCCAATAAATACCATCTTTTTTGGAACATCTTTAGGCAGTAAGGTTCTACAGAAAACGTATGAGAGGAGCCATGTATAAAACTCTTGTACGTCAACGTTACCACTTTATTACTCTTCATCGCCTCTATGATGTCTGTCAAGTAGTTACGGTTGGATGGTATTTCTTCAACAAGAATTCTGTCTTTCAACTGAATGCTTTGCGACAAGGTATTAGCTGTAGAATATGTATCAAGTAGCCAACGGATGAGCCCACCTTTACTCAAACTTTCTGGATTGGAGATGTAATACCGGTAACCGCCTTTTAACCGGCATTCAATGTTCACACCGAGCATCATCAAAATGTTTCCTTTCCATCGGTCGAAGGTTTGCCGCGGCAAAGGCTCTCCATTGCTGATGTTCTCGTCATGTATCCACTTGTCGTTGAGTTCTTTCAGCGACAACCCCCTATCACCTTTGTGATAGAGTGTTATTAAAATCCAAAAATATTTCTCCAATGCAGTCATATTATGAATCTTTTTATATGGAAAACGTACAATACTCTTCAATATTGTTTGAAGTCATATCTTATTTATTTCGGCTGCAAAATTACGGCTAAGGTGTCTCAATTTATATGACATGTTTAATAAATGAGTGATTTCGAAGCAGATTTTCCAAATTAGGACAAGAATCTTGGAGAGTAACCCAAAAGGGTTTGAGTTACTCAAAACATACCTTGCTGTGTCTTTATGGACACAATATTTTGGCAAGAATAAATCTAATACCATTGGAAACACTGCGGTGGTTCGCCCAGTGGCTGGAGGCGCAAAGCCTCCAAGGACGGCTCAATTTCTTGATGTTAGAGGTGAAAACGAAAAAATCCCGAAGAATGATTTTCCGTGAATATCATTCCTCGGGATGAACAAAATGTATTCCTGCATACATACGTTTTATATGTCATACGATAAAAATGTAAAACGTATGACATCAATGCATATATGTTTACACATTTCTTTGTATGGATACTTCTTGATCAAATTGCAACTGTACTTCCATACGACAGTGAATCTGTACGTCAATAATTTCCGTTTCTCTCCTTGCTTTTTTAGGCGTTCTTTTTCTAAAAATGCAGTCTTACGTCGACTCCACACTGTATGGGATTGCCTCTCTGGGCAAAGTACTGCTTGGTGCCTGTGGCAGCATTGTCCACGGCGAAGGTGTTGTAGCGGGTATTGCTCAGGTTGCGTCCCCACAGGCTCACCACCACCTTACCCATGTCGGCATCGATATGTGCGCCTGCCACGGCATAAAACTTCTGCGCATAGGTGTTGGCGTTGTCCCAGTAGGTCTTGCCCTGTGCGTTGACGTTGGCACCGAGGGTGACGCTTCTCAGCCAAGGCTTTTCCACGTCGAAGCGATAGTCGGCCGAGGCTGCCAGGGTGTGCTGTGGCACATAGGGCACGTACTTGTCCTCGTAGCTCACAGCCTCATCGCCCTCACCGTCCACATACTCGTCGAACACGGCACGGGTATAGCCATACGACAGCATCCAGTCCAAGTGTCCGTCCACGACCTGTCCCTTGGCCGACAGCTCCAATCCGCAGGTATGGCTCTTGCCGGCATTCACCATCATGCGTCCGAAACCATAGTTGCCCGCCATCACCGACAGTTGCTGGTTTCTCACCTTCATATAGTAGGTGCTCACATCCACATGCAACTGGCCGTCCAAGAGGTTGAGATGCGTTCCCGCCTCATAGTTCCACGAGGTCTCGGGCTTGTAGGCGATGGTGTGGTTCACGTTGTCATAGTCTTCCGGTGTATGGGGCACGTCGTAGCTTCCTCTCATGGCCTGCTGGCGGTTGGCGTTGAGTTCGGTCTGCAGGATATCGCTGAACATCTGTATGTTGTAGCCTCCTGCGCGATAGCCTTTACTCAGGGTGGCATACACGTTGCTGCCCTTTGAGCCTAAGCGATAGCTCAGTCCCAGCTTGGGCAGCAGCTGCTCGAAGCCATCGTGTGCCTTGCCGTCGAGCATCGAGCGCAGTGTGTTCGTGGCCTTTGAGCCCATCACGTTGGCATTCATCTTCATGTATGCCATGCTCTCATAGTGTATCTTGGTGAGCATATAGTCGTAGCGGGCACCGAGGGTGAGTACCAGTCGTGGGGTGATGTCGATGTTGCTCTCATGATAGAATCCGATGTTGTACTGGGGTGTATGGTAGGTTCCGGGGGCTCCCATCTCCACGTTCATGCTCACGCCTCCAGCCTGCTCTATCACCTGTGCAGCCAGGGCGAGGGCCTGTTCATGGGTCATGCCAGGACGCATCATGCGCTGGGCCATAGCCTGCAACATGGCGCCATACATCTGCTGCTGTATGGCATTGCCTATGGGAGTGGTCATGGCAGAGTCGAAGAACACGGGGCCGTTGGTCTTCAGCCATTGTGCCGAGAAGAAGGCTCCCGCAGCCCAGTGCCACACGCCTCCTACGGGTTTGCGACTCTTCAGCGAGAACTCCTGTGTCATGGCGTTCTGCAACTGGTCCTGCATCATGCGCATATAGTCAGCCTCCAGATAGTCCTGGTCCATGTACATGTGGTCTTTCAGATACTGATAGCTCGTGGTGGATGCCAGCGAGAAGGTGTTGGCATCGTAGCTCAGCGTGAGTCCAGTGATGAGATTGTTGCGGCGATAGCTGCCTGGGAAGGTCGATGCTGGCTGCTCTGCCTTGCCCGTATTCAGGTCGAGCGATCCATAGGGGAAGGCACTCTGGTCTACATACTGATAGTCGGCCGTCACATTCACCTTCCATCCCGAATGCAATCTACCGGTCAGCATCAGCTTTCCGCCAGCCTCCTGGTAGTCGTCAGCCCTCTCGCCCGTGGTGGTATTGCGGAAGAAGCCTGTCTGCGCATTGTAGAATCCACCCACCATCAGGGCTACGTCGTCTCCTAAGCGCTGATAGCGCGAAGCCTCAAGATTGCTGTAACGACGGCTGCCATAGCCTATCCTCACGTCGGTGCCCTGATAGTCGAAGGCATTGCGCGAATAGAGTCTCACCAGTCCGCCCTCGGTATTCTGTCCGTAGAGTGTTCCCTGCGGACCTCGCAGCACGTCCACACGACTCAGCTGATAGGTGTGCAGATTGAAAGCCGACTTGCTCATCACGGGTATTCCGTCCACATACACACCGATGGCAGGACTGTTCACACGGCTGCCTATGCCTCTCACATAGACTGCCGACGAGAGACGGCTACCATAGTTGGGCATTACGAAGTTGGGGATATACGACGACAGCTCGCGCAGGTCGCGGGCTCCCAACCTGTTCATCTCGAAGTTTCCGAAAGAAGTGCTGCTTAGTGGTTGCTGACGCAGGCGGAAAGCCTCCTTGGGTTGCGACACGACGACCACCTCGTCTATGTCGTACACCTTACTGCTATCCACCGAAATACTCTCTGCCTTGCCTGTTGCTGCTGCCAATATCATGGCAACGCCCATCATGATTCTTTGTGACATGTACCTTTACTTTTTTCTTGTATTATTTTTTTCGTTGTTTTCTGTTTTCGGGTGCAAAGGTACGTAGTTTTTCTGCACTGTGCAATCCCCATTTATATGGAAAATGAAGGGTTAGCAGGTTCAGAAGTCAGAGAAGTCAGAGAAGTCAGAGAGATCAGAGTTTCTTGAATCCAGAGCCACCACAGTATTGACAGGTGATTTTTCCACCGCAGACTTTACACGGAGTACGATCCTTGGAGTTGGAAGTGGCTTTGCCCGGATGGTTTTTGCAAGACTGGCATACGCCTTTGCCATTGCATGCAGTACACCTGGTAGCGGTCTTGGTAGAAGCAGAACTGCCAGCCGTTGCCGTACTTGCCGACGAGGCTGCACCTCCACCGCCCGAATAGGCCGCACCAGACGACTGGTTGCTGCTGCCAGTGATGTTGGAAACCGTGGTGCCCAATGCACCCAAGAGAGCTGCTGCAAGAATTGCATTGTTGCGTTCGCGCTCTTCCTGCAGAGTCTGACATTCCTTGCACAAAGTCAACATCTTGGATTTAAAATTAGTCTCTACGTCTTCCGAGACGCCTGCACACACGACAATAGATTTCGACTGAGGAGAAAAATACATGCCGTCGGCCAGATAGTCGGCCCTCTTCAGATAGTCCATAGCAGCGAGCACATCATTGTATTTCTTTAATTCCCTGTAACATTTCAGCTGCATATATTTCAGTTCATAAGCGAACATTCCGTTTCGATCGTTCATACCATCAATATCGAATGCCATAAACTGCTCGATACAGTGCAAAGCCTTACGGTATTCGCCCAAGGCATAATACCTTTCGGCATCTTGCACCCACACATTATCCTTATACAGTTCTCTGTCGTCCGACACCTTACTCGTGTAATAATAATGCTTCCACCGATCCATATAGTCGGCATACTCCATGCTTTTTGCTTTGGCGCTATCCTTACGGCAAAGGTCGGCAACCTGCAGAGAGTTCAAAGCATTGATATCGATAACAGAAAAGAAATAATTGTCGTCGAGCGAAGCCAAAACGTTCGAATAACCAAAAGACTCTTTGATATTAGACAGGGCACTGTTCAGAAAAGGCTGATAGACGATTCCGTCGAGACTGTAGGCAAGAACATTTATCACACCCCTGTTCACATTATACAATTGGATGGGCTGAGTTTCCATCATCATATTACGTATGGCAAATACGGAGTCGTTGTACCTGCACAAGGGCACATAAGCCTCAGGAATGGGCAAAGGCTTGCCCAACAAGTCCCACGACTTCGTCTGTCCCTGTATCCACGTGCCATGCAGGATGGCATTGTCTTTCTTTGCCATCTTGAGCACCTCTTTCGGAATGTCTTCACGATACTTGTAGGCAGCTTTGCGCAGCCGCTCTTTATCCTTCTCCAACGAGAACGAAAGAGCATTCACCAGCGACTTCGACTTAGCTTTGTCGTAGGCTTTCTGATAGGCACTCTGTGCTGAGGCACCAGCACAAAACATCATGCAAAACAAAGCCAAAAGGCTTGTCATTTTCTTTTTCATAGGCTTTTTATCATTTATTGAATGTATGACAAAGATAGCCAATTTCTTTGTCATCTGCAAACGCCTTTTGGCCAAGACGGTTTCAAAACATCAGTAAAGATGCCTAAGCGGACAAATTCCGTGCTTATCTGGTAAAAGAAAAATCCCCCAGACCCTGGGTGATTGATATAGGGTCTGGGGGGAAAAGATACTGAGGGCTGCTGATTACTCTGCATCGGTGCCTTCTCCGCCTGGAGGATTGGTACCACCCGTGGAGTCAACGCCCGAAGGAGTGCTGCCGCCAGTAGTATGAAGTTGTAGATTCTTTAAATTTACTACAAGAAAAAAGAGATAACCCGTTGGCGGAATTAATTTAGTGCATACTGCATCCTGCCGAAGGGTTTGTTATTAATGAAGTTTACATATTGAAGAATGGTTGTACTTTTGGTTTGGATATACATCGTGATTGAGTATTTTTGGTTTGGAAATGGAATGCAAAATAAAAGTTTTTGTTTGGATATATATCTGAAAAACTGTATTTTTGGTTTGGAAATGCTTTATTTTTACTTGTTTTCGTTTGGACTTTTGAAAATAAGTTGTATCTTTGCAGCATGTTTTAAAAGATAAACGTATGTTTGAAAGAATCGCCATCCAATATCTTCGTCAATGGGCGAAAAAAGAAGATCGTAAACCGCTGGTCTTGCGAGGTGCCCGACAGGTGGGTAAGACTACATTGGTAAAGTTGTTTGCCAAGGAGTTTGATACCTATATTTACATGAACTTGGAGGAAAAGGAATATGCAGAACTATTTGCTGCAGACTATTCTTTCGAAGATTTATTGGCTGGAATATATCTCAAGGCCAACAAACCATTAGATTTCGGAAAACGTACCTTGATCTTTATTGATGAGATACAAAATGAGCCAAAAGCCGTGCAAACCTTGCGCTACTTCTATGAGAAGCATCCTGAAATTTATGTGATAGCTGCTGGTTCTTTGTTGGAAAGTCTGATGGGACGACATATCTCTTTCCCTGTCGGCCGTGTAGAATATATGACTTTGCATCCATGTACTTTCGTGGAATTTCTTCGTGCCATGGGACAGAAACTGATGGCTGACAGTATTGAAAACATGTCCTTGCCAGCTTCTTTGCATCTTTTTGTCATGGAGTGGTTCAAGAAGTATATGATTGTGGGAGGTTTGCCGGAGGCGGTAGCCAATTATGCAAAGTATATGGATATTGTCAGACTGAATGAGGTGTTTAATGCCCTGCTTTCTGGGTATAGGGATGATGTGGAAAAATACGCCAGTAAACCCAAGGAGCAAGATGCTATCCGATACATTTTGAACTATGGCTGGACATTTGCAGCACATCGCATCCAGTTTTCCAAATTCACAAGTTCTTCTTTCAAGGCGACAGAAGCAGGCAATGCTTTCCGAATATTAGAGAAAACACTTTTGTTGGAGTTGGTATATCCTCAAACTTCAGCATCATTCCCTATTTTACCCGACTTGAAGAAAAGTCCTAAATTATTATGGATTGATACGGGGTTAGTGAATTATGTTGCAGGTATGCAAGAAGATTTGCTATTTAGTAAAGATTCCGATGAACTTTGGAATGGTGATATTGCTGAGCATATCGTAGGGCAGGAATTGTTGGGCTCAACATTTATGTTTGGTGAGAAAAGAATGTTTTGGGTGCGTGAAGCCAGGAACTCTCAAGCAGAAATCGACTTCTTGATTAGATACAAATCGCATCTGATTCCGATAGAAGTGAAGACAGGCAGCAATGCCAAACTCCGTTCCTTGCATCTTTTTATGGAAGAGTCGAAAGAGAAGGTGGCATTGCGCCTCTGGAATGGTCCGATGACATCGGATACAGTAACGACTCAGAAAGGTAAGTCTTTCACTTTGTATAATATTCCGTTATATTATGCCGGATATCTGCAGGTGTTCTTGGATAGAATAAGCGATACTCATCCTTGTAATAAATAAGATTCTGTAGATGGTTGGCTAAATTAATATGGTTCATGCACGTTAATTTGTTTTTTGATAAAAATGTATCAAAGTATCATTTTTTATATTCAATATCGTTATAACTAATTGATATAATACAAGTTATCAATAATGAGACTTCTCTTGAAATATAACATAAAGTATCATAGAAGTATCATAAAAGTCTCATTTTAAGCGAAAAATATCATTTTCGATGCAGCATTTTGCCTTATTCCACGTTATTAAGATAATCAATTATTAAGCCAACTTTCGCAAATGGGAAGTTAAAGAGGTTAAAGAAGTTCATGCCCACCACATGATCCCTTATGGACCGACGGATGGGCATCCGCTGAACAACCAGTGGGCATCAACAGAACAAGCCTTGGGCACACACTGCCAATGCGGCGGGCAACGAATGCCCAAATAATAAAATTTATTTGGGCACTATTATTTCTATTTCCAACAAGCATTCAAAGAAAACATAATGAAGAATACCTGCATGGATGTACATCTCTATCCTGCCGCCGAGATAATCTACTTTCTGAAAAAGCAGATCGGTTCATCGTTGAAAGTAAGCAGCTTGATTTGATTCGGACGAAAATTGGCAAACATGACGCAATTGATCCACAAACGTTTCTCCGATGGAATGAAGCATCAGATAAAGAAAAGATAAAGCAGAAACTGGGAAAGGCTGAAAAAGCCAAAAATCAGCCTAAAATGAGACTTCTATGATACTTTTATGATACTTTTTTGCAACAAAACACAAAAAGTATCATTTATTATATATACCTATTAATCAATGCATTACAAATATTTTTAAGTCAAGAATGATACTTTGAGACTTTTCTTTCAAAAAAAACTATTAAACAACCTACAACTTTACCTATATTCTTTACTTCTTCCATTAGAACATAAATATTACATCCATTATTAAAGCATATAGGCTAAAGCTCCTCACGTTTATAATACAAACGAACTCGCAGGGTATCATTTTGCTTTATCAATAACTTAGTCCATTTTTTAAATCATTTTTACGAAAATCAGCCTATGTATATGTCTGCCCAACCTCTGCCCATCCGGGCTTCCGGTATGGGTATAGACATCACAAAGATAACACTTTTACCTTGAAAACTAGTTTATTTGGCTGGCAAAGTATGATTTTGAGGTTCGATTTAAACATATTTCCGTTTTAGTCCTTAAAAATGGGGACTTTTTCAGTGCCCTCCCAGGGCAGCGCCCTTAGTATATTGGCAGTCAACAAGGCTCCCTGTAAGGTAGGGTGATTTCAGCATCTGTTTTTCGGAACATCTAACTGGACACCCTATCTATTTATACCTTATATTCCTATCAAACTGTCCATCAGAATCTCGTGTAATCAACCATTTATGATACAACTTTTTTGTTCGGACTTCATCTAAAGAAGACTTTTTGGCATCCTTCCATTTTATCAATAAGAAATAGCAAGAGTCATGTGTAATATCAAACAAACATTCCTCATCTGTCGAACATAAAGAATCAGGAAACACAAGAGTTTCTCGATCAATAATTATATCTTTCCACCAAAAACTCATAGTAGAATCTAACTCTTCATTAGCCAATTTACTATTATAGAGCGGCCATAGTAAATTATACACACTATCAATATTATCATAATGGGAAATTCCTATCACCAACGTATCTGTCGTGCAATTTTTAAATGTAGCAGAATGCCTTGTGCATATTGGCGGAATACAGGTCGATATTGCATAAAAGACTATTATGCAAATCCCTAATACATATATTATTTTCTTTATTGCCCTCATAACCATATTATATTAATCATAAAACAGGTAATTATTTAGAAACAACCATGCGGGTAAGTGTTCATTAATCCTATTTTCCGTATCTCCAAGATTTTTACTGCTGCCAACCTTTTTCCAATATTCTTCATATAAAACAGCTCGCAACATAGTATGTGCATAAAACCAAACTTCACCACACACGACATCCTCCAAATCCACAACTTCATTTGGAGCATATCGCTTTTTGAAAACCCGAACAACAGGAGAATAAAGCTGAGTTTCATCTTTTGCTACATATTGTAGATAAACTTTAGAATCATCTAAAGTTACGCAATAAATATCTCCCACTCTATTAACGATTTTTTTTTCATTTTATCATTCATAACAATCTATGATTTTAATTCATTTGACATTCATTTGCAAGAGAATTGTTTCATTGGGTTTCACTACCCGAAGAATACTATCACCAGCAACCTTAAAAATGCTATCTCCCACAGAATAAGCCCCTTTTAGATTCCAGACCTTAGGAATTTTGAACTTAACCCACATTGCAGCAACCTTTGGTGAAAAACTTAAAGACTCCTAACGAAATTCTATATTTTAGCAGTTTTCAGCCAATTTCCAGGCTGATTTTACATAAAGAATTTTAATTTGCAGCGAATGTTCAGGGAAACCCCTAAAATGCTACACCCGCCCGTTTCTGCAGTTGAAAAATTGTGTGTACCTTTGCTCCCGAAATGTATATATCCAAGGCAAAGAAATATCGCGATCAGGGAGGATGGTACGGCAATCGCATATGATTACTACCGTCTCACGAAGTCTTACATCGACAAAGATGGCAAGACTAAGCATCGTAGTGTCCTTTGCCTTGGAGAACTTCCCAGTTTTGACAAGGATGAACGTAACCTACTGGCATTCATGCTCACCACTATGATTGAGGATGGGCAAGGCGTAATGTGCGAAAACAAAAAGCTCTACGAGGAAGCCATGTCTCAATATGTGAAGTACCGTGGCAGCAAGTATGCCCAGGAGAACGATCCTCGTCTCATCGCTGAGCGCAAGGCTCGCGAAGAAGAGGAGCGCAAGAAAGCAGTTGCCGTTAAGCTTGAAACGCTCACCCAGCATGAAGCTCGCATCATCGGTTGCGAGAACAGCAGATACGCCTGCAGATGGGTAAGGTTGAGATGGATGGAGAATCCGTCAGGGCACTCATGGTGGATAGTGACGCAAAGGGTGCCAAGGAACGTTCCATGTATGATCAGGCATGCAAACGTTACGAGGAGGGATTGGAAGCTATCAAAAAAGGTATTCTTACTAAGGGCGGAACCAAGAAACGTGACGCAGTGAACAAGCGACTGGGCAAATTGGACAAGCAGTATGGAGCCATTCGCCTGTCATACAACGAGACATTTACCTATGAGGGTACAGGAAAGAACGAGGTTGCTACTTCCATGACCTGGGAATGTAGAGAGGACAAGGCTGCACAGAGAAGAAAGTTCTATGGAAAATATGTCTTGTTGACGAGCCTTGATGAAAGCCAGGAATTGAACATCTGGAAATTTTATAATGTTATCAGAACCCTAGAGGAGACTTTCCATGTGTTGAAGACAGACTTGGATATCCGTCCTGTCTATCATAAGAGCGACAATGGAATCAAGTCTCATCTCAATCTTGCCATACTGGCATATTGGGTGGTAAGCGTCACCAAATATCGCCTGAAATTGAAGAAGCATGAAAATGTGAGATGGGATGAAATCATGCGCATTGCCAGCACACAGGTTGTGGTTACTGCAAAAGTTGAGACCGTAGATGGACAGGTCATTAGTATAAGACAGAGCACAGAGGCAGAGAGTAAACTCTCCGCCATCTATGATTTGCTCTATATTAATCCCAAACCGTTCGGGAAAAGAAAATCCATGCTACACCCAAATCAGACTTCAAAAAAAACGGATATTGAAAATCAGGGAGTTACGTGATGCGAGACTGCAATGTGGGTTAAATTTGTATTGCATATCGATATTTTCTACCATTTCTTGCCTTTTCTCAATAAAATTCCTTACTTTTGCAGTTGGATTGTATAGCTAGATTGCAGTTGTCGCTGTAAGACGAGTTCTTTCATGATAACCGAGTCGGCAGCCTACACCGTGCAGAGTGTAGTTAAGCCATCCATGACATATCTACACGAAAGCGGACTTTTTGGGGGAAGACAATCTTGACAGTATTAAATATGGTGTACAGATTTGTACACATTGAATAAATAAACTAAGAAAATTAGCTGAATTATGAGTATAGAAACGACAATCGGAATAATAAGTGGAATAATTGCTATTGTAACAGCTATTATTCAGTTGAAAAATCACTATTTCAGTCAGAGAAAGCAAGGCAAGGAACCTTTTATCAAAAGACTCCTTGCTGCCAAAGATGAGAAAGGTCGGGCAAAGGTGTTTGAAGATATAAATATTTACCTGAAGACCATTGCCAATTCTGGTATAAGTGAAGGTTATATCAAAGGATTCGGTGAGATAGACAAACCTGAATTGTTATTCAAAGATATGTGTTTTTCGAATAAAATAAAGCCAACTAAAGACGTATGCAAGAAATTCATGGGCGAAAATCGACCTTCGCTAATGGATGAGTACAATAAACGATTCGAAAAGTCTAAGATACATCAAGCAATGCCGGCAGAGCGAAACAACGATGTTGCTCAGAGTGTTATGCAAGAGCAAATTGTTGAAAGTCATCAGGTTGTGTATCTATCATCATTATTGTTGGATAAATTTCCTAAAACTTGTACTGATCTAATTGAAATTTTGAAGAAGCATAATGTCTCTTACAAATTCTTGAAAGGAACAAAGGATATTTGGTGTCGTGACTATATGCCAATTCAGACTCCATCAGGTAAACTAGTCCAGTTTCGATATGAACCAAGTTATCTAAAGGGCAAGAAGGAATGGGTTGAGTCACGTTCTGATGTTGAGGAGGTATGCAAACAAAATAATCTTCATGTGACATTTTCTAATATCAATCTTGACGGAGGCAATGTTCTGATGTGTGAAGATAGGGCTATTATATCAAGTCGAATCTTTACCGAAAATCCAGAATATTCGGATAAAGACTTATTAGTAAGCGAATTGGAAAAGTTGTTGGAAGTAGAAGTTATTATAATTCCTTGTCAAAATAGTGATATGACAGGTCACGCAGACGGAATGGTACGTTTTGTGAATCGTAATATAATACTTGGCAATAATCGTGAAAGAGAATATGCTTACTGGAGAAAAGGTATCAATGAAGTAATTGATAAATATAAACTTACTTATATTGATGTTCCATTTTTAGAATTGCCTCATGACAATAAACATCCGATAAGCGCAATTGGAATATATGTCAATTTCCTCAATTTGGATAATCTGATAGTGCTGCCAATTTTTAATAAGCCAGAAGATAAAGAAGTTGTAGATATTATCAGAAAAGCATTTCCACAGAAATCTATTGAAACAATAGACTATAATGAAGTCGCTTTAGAAGGTGGATTGCTTAATTGTACGACATGTGTTATAAGAGAATAAGCGATTATCAACGCATAATTTCCTTATAAAAGCTATATTATATTGTCTATGTCCCAAAAGTGAATCAAAAATTCTACATATGAAGAAGATAATAATTATGATAATTGCAACATTCATTTGTTCGGGGTACATATTTGCTAAAACAAATCGTGCAAATGAAATTGTTTATATTGACGGTAAGGATACTATCGTTTTTAACGCATCCAATAATATAGTCATTTCCTTGTCGCAAAAAATGTATAGAAACTACTGCTATGGCAATGACTATATAAAAGGATTTTTGCATGAATTTATTCGTAGTGAGTCTGCGTGGAAATTTCAGTTGAAGATCGAAGAAATGTATAAGTATCCTGATGAGATGCTATACGCCTATCTTCGCTTGTATTATGTTTATGGAACTGATATTTTTGCCGCATGGCATCTCACCCAAGCAGAAGGTAACGTCATATTAAATGCCAGTAGAGAATATGAAAAGGCAAAAGAGAGACGAAAAAACGAAAGTGAATATATACGTCAGCAAGAAGATTACAATAGCAGTCTAGTAGGCAAACCTTTATATGATGAATACATTTCACGAAATGCAAAGTTTCAATTCGTCAACATGAACGCGCTGGAAGCCTCATTGAAGGTCAGTATACAGAAAAACAAACCTTTTGGAAAAAAAATGTTGGCAGGCAATCTTGAGAATTTCTTTGTTACGATTAATCCAGACAAAACATATAAACTAAGTGCTGCAGCAGATGATATAAGAGAAAAATATGGATGGTTTCCTGAAATTGTAGTAGAAAGCGTATGTGAAAAAAACTACAATTTACTTGGTCAACAAGTAAAAACTACAAGTATAATTGAAGTAACCATACTTGATAAAATTGAAGTTGAGTATTTGGCGGAAGTGGAAGTAAAATGGAATAAGAAAGAAAATAAGACTGATATTCTGAGTTTTTCAAGAAAAGTAGATGGTGATTTCGTTAGACAAAAGAATTTGAATGATGATGAGATGGCAATGCTTCAAAATGCATTTACGGATGTCGATTTGAGTGGATATTCAAAGAAGAAATATAGAATTTCTTTTCCTGTTAATCGTCATTCTATAAGCATTAGCTTCAAAGGAAATACAGAAACAGAGTCATATACCTTTTTATCAATAGAACTTCCTAAGTTTTTATTAAAATAATGGTTACGTCCACATTAAAAGGGTCCTCGTTAAAAGTTAAACATGAGGGTGTGTCATAAGTCTGTGACGCACCCTTTTTTATTTTTTCCTTTTCACAGATACGAAATCTTTAAAAAACATTTTTATTTACAACAAAGCCCAAACTTTCACAAGCTCGGGCTTTGCCTTTCCGCAAAAGATTTGTATTTTTGCAGAAAACTTCTTTAAGTATGGCAAAGATACAAATAAAATCTGAAACTCGGCACGAATTGAGCTTTTTTCCTAACTCTTTCGATGATTATGTGCCAAAAGACAGCAAAGTTCGTATGGTGGATCGTATTGTTCGCAGTATGGACATCAACCCTCTCATGGATACCTATGATGGGATTGGTGCTCCTCCTTATAGTCCGAAGATGCTTCTAAGTTTAGTTGTTTTTGCCTATATCAATGGCGTTTATTCCTGTCGTGGCATAGCGGACGCACTTAAATACGATGTTCGCTATATGTGGATTTGTGGAGGCAAGCGACTGTCTTTCGCGACCATCAACCGCTTTAGAACCAATCATATGATAAAGTGCATCGACTTCTATTTTGATGCAGTTGTTTCCATATTGGTTGAAAAGGGCGTGATTAGTTTGGAGGAGCAATATGTTGATGGCACTAAGATAGAGTCGAAAGCGAACAAGTACACGTTTGTATGGAAGAAGACCGTGGAAAAGAACAGGGCTAAGCTCTTGGAAAAGACCTCTGCTGCATTGGCTCAGATAAAAGAACAAATTCGCCTGAATGGCGGGAGTGACATTAGGGAAGAAGACAGCGAGCCAGCCACTTTCGCCAAGGATGTAGAGAGAAGTGCACGTTTGTGTGAGAGGCAAGTGAAGAACCTTCCTAAGGCAAAGCTTACAGGAAGAGAGAAGCAAAAGCTAAATACTCAGATAGATCACTTGTTCAAAGCCTCGGACAAACTGCGCGAGTATGAAAAATCACTGGATATACTGGGCGAGAGAAACAGTTACTCCAAGACTGATCCCGATGCGACCTTCATGCGCCTCAAGGAAGATGCCATGAACAATGGGCAGACAAAGCCTGCCTATAATCTTCAAATAGCGACAGAGAATCAATATTGGACGAATTTCGCCCTCTATCACAATCCAACAGACACCCTGACCTTCAAACCGTTTTTGGATAAGTACAAGAAAAGACATGGAAAGCAATCCAAATGTGTCACCGCAGACTCAGGATACGGATCAGAGGAGAACTATGAGTACATGGAGATGGAAGAGATGGTGGGATATGTAAAGTACAACTGGTTCCACAAGGAACAGCATAAGCCTTTCAAGGAAGATGCCTTTAACCAAGCAAATTTCCACTATAATAAAGACGAAGACTATTACGTCTGTCCCATGGGACAACACATGAATCCTTGCGGACAACGGCAAACGAAAAGTGACTCAAGCTATGCGTCCGTCATATCATTATATAGAGCGCAGCGATGTGAAGGCTGTCCACTTGGGGGACTTTGCAAGAAAGCCAAGGGTAACAGAACCATATATGTCAACCATAAGTTGAATGCGTATAAAAAGGAAGCATTTTTGCTGCTGACGTCTGAGGAAGGTATGAAACACAGGAGTCAGAGACCGATAGAGCCAGAAGCTGCGTTTGGACAGATGAAGGAAGACATGCATTACAAGCGATTCAGGCATTTCGGAAAGGACAAGGTTTACATGGACATAGGTTTGTTCGGTATAGGATTCAATTTGAAGAAATATTTGGGGATAAAACGATAAAACTCAATTTGGACAGTTTTACCGTCTGGGACAATTATGCCCTTTTGTGAGCTTTGGGGCTGTTTTGTTATCGATAAAACAAGAAAAGTAAAGTTTCTATACAATATAATAAGATTCCCTTTGTGAAGAAAGACTACGATTCAACTAGAATATACAGAAACACACAAAAAAAAGGGTGCGTCACAGACTTATGACACACCCTCCTTGGGGAAAGCGGTGGAGCCCTCTTTAAGGGTAAAGAGGGACGGGGTGATTTTCGAAAAACCTCATTCGAACGACGACAAGTGCAGAGCGATACTGCAATGAGAAACAAAATATAACTTA
>OIXQ01000413.1_pt1 | contig 20160 bp, 28 predicted proteins | sample 1587791 | NCBI WGS metagenome assembly OIXQ01 (sample SAMN03283273) | human gut metagenome | biome: human-associated habitat; material: feces | host: Homo sapiens | place: Peru | collected 2012
CATGACATATCTATACGAAAGCGGGCTTTGGGTGGGAAGACAATCCAGACATAATGGAAGGCGTTTATCGACGCTGTGTTTAAGACAGTCTGTAAATCTAGCAAGTTCACAGTATTCATAGTCTTGAACGTGGTCAACGGTAGATGTCCCGGGTGTGATTATTTCAATCCCGTGGAGACCTTGTAAGCATAGATTGTACCCTTTCGGGCGCAATCAAATGTATTATATAGGTCTCTTTACACGGACATGATTTTCATATCGGCGTGGGCTCTGACGTTGTCTGTTCAACTATGAAAGGCAATTGCTAGAGCCTCAGACTGTGGAATGGACAACAGGACGATTCCACGCTTTTTTTTGTCAATTTATTAACTGGGTTCTGCTTAGAATAAGTTAACACCGATATGAAAGTCGATGAACGTGCATTAAAAGATGTACACACCGTAGGAGGTGGTGAAACTCCTCCCCGTGTTGGACTTACCTCCAACACCCTCCCCAAAGCTCAAAGCACTGTATCTGCAGAGAGTTCACAAACAGGGGTGTCCACCAGAAATGCACATATAGCAGTAAAGCCTAAAGAGCAAAAAGAGGAAGATGCTCCTCATTGGTATGCCTTACGCACTACCTATGGTAGAGAGAAAAAGGCATATGACTATATGACATCCAAAGGCATTACGGCTTTCTATCCTACTATAAATTCGGTTAAACTTATAAATGGTAAGCGCAAAGTTGTTACCGAGTCACGTTTACCAAATATCTTCTTCGCCCACGGAACAGAAGAACAACTCAAACTTTTTGTTTACGATAACGTAAACCTCCCATTCCTTCGTTTCTATTATCACCATACCCATATTGACAACAGAATAGAGAAAACTCCATTGATAGTTCCCGATTATCAGATGGAAAGTCTCAAAATAGCGTGCGCTTCAGAGGAAGATGATGTTATCATTGTCTCTGGAGAAATCCAGAAGTTCGAGAAAGGGCAGTTGGTACGAGTGGTAAAAGGTGAGTTTGAAGGTTTTATGGGAATAGTGGCACGTCATAAAGGACAACAGCGAGTGGGCATTGTTGTGGACAACTTGCTGACTGTCTTGACAGCATATGTACCGAGTGCTTATTGTGAGGTGGTAGAATATAAGCAGAAGTAAAAGGTTTCTTTACCTCATTATAAAGATATAGCAATGATTGTAAAAAAGATATTTACACAAGATTTGCAGATAGCTAAGTCCTTGATAAAGAAGGATGAGACGGTTACTCGTAAATACTTCTATCAGCAATGCTATCCCCTATTTAAATCCATATATGACAACTACTATACCGATTGTGCAAATTGCAAGGAGTTTATAGATGAAATTTACATTGTAGTCCTTGCCCCAAGCAAGACTACCGGAAAATGTCAGATGGAAAATTTCAGGGGTGAAAGTACATTGACCGGTTGGTTGAAGACAGCTTGCTTGTTTTATTGCTACAAGCAGTTTGAAGCCAAAGAAAAATTGCCAAAACATGAGCAGATTTCTCATTCTTATGTAAATGATAAAGATGACGATAGTGATAGAACTGACTCGATTTATGGTTCTATAGAGATAGATTTTTCAAATCTCAACCGTCAAGACGCTCTAACTATCATCAAGCAGATGCCCAACAAGCGATATAGCGAGTTGATACGTCTGCGTTATTTGGAGCTAAAGACAAATGAGGAAACCGCAAAAGAATTGGGTATGTCAATGGAGAACTATTATAACAAACATAAACTCGCCAAAGAACAATACGAGCGAATCTTCAGAAAGGAGGTAGGCAATGCATAAAGATTTTGTACCACCAGTAAGTATCGAAGAATTTGCTGCGTATTTGGATGGTAATCTTACGGAGGATGGAATGAATGAGGTTGCATCTGCAATCCATTCTGATGATTCTTTGCAAGACATTATGTCGAGTTGCCATGCCATAGATGATACAATTGCAAATTATGAACCTTTGCAGTTGACTGTTCCAGAAGATATTTCATCTACAGATTTTGAGATTCCACAAATAGACGATAATAATTATTTGAATATTGGCGATTGGGCAGATTTAGATGTAGCTGCTTGTGCTGTAGACCCTTTTGTTGCTGACACAATGGGTACAGAGGATGATAGTTCTTCGATGAGTGACCATATAGGATTAGATGAAGAATCATCTGATATAATATCTGACCATTTGGGGAGTGATTTGAATGAAACTATGAGTGATGATGAACTCATAGACTCTGATAATACTGATTTAAACGATTTATAGATATGAACGGACATCAACAAGCATGTTTCAGTCCTTATATGTTAATCAGCTCAACACTTCAGTCTGTGTTTGGGTATGACAGACGTAAGGAACAGGACAAACAAGCCGATATTGCCCAACAACACCAGTTGGAACTCCGTAAAGCAAAGGAAGAGTTTCAAGATGAACTTGAAGCCCAAAAGGTTGCCGATATGAGAGCAAAAATGGCAGTTGCACGTAAGTATCGTGCCGAAGAAAGATTCGAGCAGACTGTTTTGCAGCATAAGACAGAGGAGTTAAGAACCTATTTCATCAAATGTTTGCCTATCAAGCAGATTGCAATACCACAATTACTGGATGCAGCAAAGAGCTATAAGGCATTAGGATACAATAGCGATTGTCCTCTGAATGTTGTTCTATTGCATACGAAACAAGCCGCATTGGATTACAATGATATTTGCAATGAGTTGGATAAAACTCAAATGCAACTTGGAAATCTTGTATATAGAAGATGGTGTGACAAAGATGTTGCTCACAATTCTGCAATATTGAATTTACATGCCATCATGAGCAACATCCCAACTTTGGTTATATCTCCTTTCTTTCAAGGTGGAAGCATACATTTCACGGCATCAATGTGGGAGGCTCAATCAGAAGCCAAGCCAATGATACGCCCTTTGTTTTCAATTCCTTGTCCAACGGAATACCTTGCGCCTCAGCAAAAGTTCACGGAGGAAGGCAGAAAAGCTATTCAAGACCGAATAGTTTTAATCTCTACTATTGTTTCTGGTTGTGCTCGTGACAGTTATATGCTGATGACGCAAGGACGTGTTCCTACGCTTCCTAACTATCTAAAGAACAATCCAGAAGTATTGAAGTCGTTGACTAATGAGGAAAACAAGGAATTGTGTTCATTTATGCAGAATGAATATAAAACGATGAATGACTTGTTGGAAAAATCTGACTGTCCTTCCCACTTGCTCACAAATGAGGAGATAAAGCAACTTGCTACAGAGGCAGGAAAAGCGTCTAAGGAACTTCAATGTTTAACTCATAAATCTTTGGAGGTATAGATATGGATCCTATTACAATGATGGTGGCAAGTATTGGAATGCAATTTTTCAATAACTACGCCAATAGTAAGAAGAATGCTGAAATCCAAGAGAAACAGCGAGAGTTCCAGAAAGCTGCTGCAGAACATGACTTTGAAAGAATGCGTAAGTTGCAAGCAGAGTCTGCAAAACTTGCATTGGAACTTGAAGCCGAAGTACATAAAGAGCGTGTTGAGGACATAAATAGTAACTACGATGCTCTGCTTGAGAACTTTGCTCATAGTTTTACCATTCAGAATTGGCCTCTTAACGTTCTACCTTTCATCATGAAAGGAGAATCATTTGGTAGCTTGTTCAATGGAACTACGCAATCTGTAAACATGCATTGCATCTTCACGCCTTCTAACTGCGACTGGTTCAATGAAATGTTTTATGATGACATTGACCTTCGATTGGAAGCTGAGATGAATAATAATTGGAATGCTCAATCAACACACCCAATTGTATATTATGGTGGTGGATGGAGTCGCCGTTCATTAAAGCATGGTGTATCTCAGCCTAACCCTATAGACCTTGATGATATAGAGTTGCTGAGAACAAAACTAAAAAATGTGCCTGTTCTTGTTGTAACTCCATACTTTGACCCTTGGTTGCATTTCAGAGTAAGACTTTGGGGTATGGGGAAAGATTGCGGTATGCCTTACAGAATAGATATTCCTCATGGAGATGATGTTGATATCTCAAAACGTATATTCTCTTATGATTATAACAAAGATGTCAAAGAGGAAATGACGGATGATTTTTCAAATACTACCATAGAAGAGTTTGTGCCTTATTTAGAAAGTTTGATAGGCTTTGTGGCAGATAAGTATTTTTGGACTATGTATCATATAGTTCCTTTGACGCCTACTTATATTGCAAGTAAAGAAGCACTACGTTTCCCAAGCGATATACGTAAATTGTACTTATCAGAGGTTGAAACTAAACAAGAATATAGAACTGAAACTTTATATGATATTGAGAGAAAATTAGAATATATAGAAAGCCTATCTGTTATTTTAGATAGAAAGAGATGCCAGACACTTGAAATTGAATTGCTTTCATACGCTAACTCTCTTATCGGTTTATCGGACAATCAAATTTCAACTTTATCCGAATTAAAGGAGTTCCTAAAGGGTCAAGAGGTAAAGATTATTGCAGATTCTATAAAGCGGCTGCAAGATATAGATTCAATAGAATATAAAAAAGATGAAACTGATTATTTAGATTTGTCGGAATATGCAAGAAAATTTAAGCTTTTCATTGAAAGAAACGCCGATAGATTTGATATCAATTCCGCATCTATGTATATAAGACATCAAGCATATAATACGTTTGATATACATGTTTATGATATGGAAAATCAATGTTTTGTAATTTCAAAAGAAGGTTTTGATTATAAAATAAGCGCAAGAAAAGTTAAGAACATTTATAATGTCAAGTCAATTTTTAAAAATAAAATAGGTGGCTATATTCTTTGTAGATACAATAGAATAGAAAAACTTATAGAAGAATTAAATAATACTAATATATTAATTTATTGAATATGACAAATATTAATAACTGGTTAATTGGGACCGTGGCCATTATAGGAGGTTGTTCAATCTTAGCCTTGTTGGTCAAGAGTTGCAGAAAAAAATCATATCCCGAGTATATTACTGATTGTATAAAAAAAGCAGAAAAACAGATTGTAACATCGGATGATATTAAAAAGACCGTTTTGGTTCTTGAACAGGTTTCAGAAGATGCGATATCTGCAGTTTTTTATAGAAGTTACAATGACGGGAAGATCCGGAAGGAAAAAATTCAATCTACTAGATATAGATTGAGTTTATGTCCCGAGGACGTTGTTAAGAAAATTTTAGATAAGAATTGTATAATTAAAACGTATTGATTAATATGGGATATTCATTCATTGAAAATCAAAAACAAGAAAACAGTACTAATAGAAGTAAGTCTGTTGCTTCTTTTTTGCCAGTTGATCCTGAATGGACGCTCGACCAGATTGTTTTCTCAAATTCGCTGAAAGAACAACTATCAGATATAGTTTCTTTCTGCAAAAATAAAGAGAAAATAATAAATGATTGGGAATTATACCGTTTCATGAAAGGGAAAGGGTGCATAGGTATTAATCTTTGGGGCATACCAGGAACAGGGAAGAGTATTGCCGCAGAAGCAATTGCATCCGCTTTAGATATGAAGTTAATCCAAGCTTCTTATTCTTCCCTTATGGACAGTCTTCAAGGCAATACCGAAAAGAACATTTCTGCATTGTTTGAAACAGCAGTGGCAGAAAACTGTGTTATACTATTTGATGAAGCTGATGGTTTGTTGAGTGCTCGAAAAGCTGGTGGTTCCAATTCTGAGACGACAAACTTAATTAAATCGCATCTTCTAAATATTCTTGATCGCAGTTCAGCAATAGTGATTTTTACAACGAATTTTTTCAAAAGTTATGATCGTGCATTTGTAAGACGAATTCTGTGGAATATTGAGGTTCCTGCTCCTGGCGTTGAAGAATTGACTGAGATTTGGAAACTTCATCTTGGCAAGAATGTGCCAAAAGAAATATCATATAGAGATTTGGCAGAACTTACCTCAGAACTATCCAAAGAGAAATCTATCAGCATCACAGGTGGTGACGTTAGAAAACTAACATTGATGTTTTGTACGCAATTGACTTCTGGTAGATATGCTTCAATTACTAAAGATGTCGTAAAAAATGTTGTTACTAAATACCTTAATGATTTACAGGATACGAATCTATCCAAAACATCAGAGGTTTCAACATCTGAAGTATCTGATAAAATTAAAAAAGAGTTAAACAAATAAAATTATATTATAACAAAATGGGAACTTTTATTATCACTTTGGGTATTATTGCTTTGGCTGCCTACATTTTTTCGCAAATTTGGAAATTTATGCTGAAGTTCTTCTACTATTTTTTAGTAGGAGTAGTGGCATTAGTTAGTTCTTTAATCGTTGCAGTAAGGAGAGCTGGTAAAGTATGCTACATCTTATGGTACAAGGTTAAAGAAAAATACTTTAAAAAGGAAACTCCTCATACTGAAGAATACGAGGTTGACGAGCGTGATGTTCCTGCTGGTTTATTACAAGAACTCAATTCTCACGATGAGGTTATTGTTAAAAAGAATCCAATACAATCAAATGAATTCTAACTATGTGGGACATTTTATTTACTGCTGGCGCTGCTCTGCTTGGAAGTCTTCTTGGATATGGTATAGCAGAATTAATCTCAAGGTATTTAGACAAAGCAATAGAGTGGTTTAATCAGGCCTGGAATGGAATTCAGCGAGTCAAAAGAGCCGTTGGTATTTTAATAATGAAAGGCAAGCGATTGTACAAACGTTTTGTTGCTTTGCTAAATGATGAAGAAATTGAAGAATATGAAGATACTTCTGACGAGGGTGTTGAAATAGATCGCGACGAATTAAATCCTGATATACTTAAGGCCCTTGATGAGGATGGGTATATTCCAGTAAAATATTACGAATAAAACATTTGGTGTAACAATTTAAAATAATATACAATGAAAAGATTATTGTCAATTATTGCTGAGGTAATAGATGAAATCACTTCGGCTTATAAGTACGCAGAATATGATTTTTACAAATTAGTTACAGATGTGACATCGCTCTTGCAACAAGCAAGTAGTAGGGGTTATAAAGACCCTGACGCATGCTCATTAACGATAAAGGTTGTAAACAAACTCCTTACAACAGTTGTCATTGACTCTTATTACAAGAAAAGTAATGGAAAGTATCAAAAATTCAGCAAGAAACTTGATATTGGAACATTGAGCAATGTTCCAACTAATGTTCGCAAGAGATTGGATGTGGAAAAAGAATTAACAATTAGACTTTCTGATTTAGATTCATTTAAATCAGTAAGGCAAGATGAGATTATTCCATCTGTCCTGTTCTCGAATCTTTATAATTTTAAATTAAAAGATGTCACAGAGGCACCGCAAAAAAAGGAACTTCATATAACAGACAACTTGTTTTATTACAAAGTCGTATTTGTTTATAAATATGATAACGGAGTCACAAATACTAAAGTTAAATTCTTTGGACACATTGAAGAGCTGCCTTCTGAAATTAATGAAAAGATTCTGTCAAATGATGATCGCTCATGTTTCTTAGACGTTACTAACCCCTAAAAAATAACATGTTATGAGTATCAAGTTAAAATTAACATTAGTAACCTTGTTTTTAGGTTGCTCACTTGTTCAGCCTGTTCATGCGCAATGGGCTAAGGTAGGTAAGACTGTTAGCAAGCAGGCTGTAAAAGCTTTAAAATCTGGCAAGACAACTACTGTAATCAGAAAAAGCACCCAGCGTACAACGACAGGTTCAACTTCTAGGTATGCAAGGTATGGTAATGCTGGAAGGTCTGCAGCCATGGCTTCGCAGCATGTAAAAGTAATATGCACCACATGCTCGGGCAGAGGATATTATATCTATAATGGATATAGGTACCAATGCTCTTCTTGTTCTGGTTATGGTTTCAGAATTGTAAGACGATGAATATGGGAACATAGGAGTGGAACAACAAATCCACGCCTATGTTCTTTAAATCGTTTGTAAAAAAGCATTTCCTTCATATGATAATACCTGATGAATTGGTACATGAATTGATAGGTAAAGAATAATCAATTTCTTTTTGTTTATGGAAGCAACTTCCTGACCATGCCGTACAAATATTAGAAGAAGCTGGTTATACAAAATACGACAGAAAAACAGATTCTATCGTATTTGTAGAAAAATAATCTTGTGATGATATTTGTACCACAAATTCATCCTCTATACCTAAAAACGAAAGATTATGCTAACATTCGGACCAAAAGTAACTCAGACCAATTTCGATACTAATATCTTTCAAGGTCACGACCCTATCTGCGCAATTCGTTGCCAAGAAATGATATTGCGTGATTATGGAATACAGATTCCAAAGGAAGAATTGACAGCATATGCAACAGAGCAAGGATGGTATCATGGAAGTGGTACCAAACCAAGCGATGTTGGAAATCTGCTTGAGACTTGTAATGTTGGGACACACTCACAACATTGTGAATCCGTGTATGACCTTATCAATGAATTAAAGGACGGACATCGGGTAATTGTTGGTGTTGATTCACATGAGCTATGGGCAGAACCAGGCTCAGAAGAGTATGAGTTCTATCGTAATCTGACAAATGCAGACCATGCACTGATTGTTACAAGTGTCAATATAGATCCAAACAATCCAGAGAACTCAACAGTAGTATTGACAGACCCAGGGAATGGTTCTATCATGGAATATGACTTTGAGAGGTTCGCCCATTCATGGAAAGACTCTAACTTCTTTATGATGGCTACTGACGAACCAGCACCTTATCAGTATAATGCCGAAACACAAAGTATGGAGGTCTCAAACTTTGCCACTGACTATACGCTGCAAGAGTTCCCATTCCACAATGAGTTTACGGACATCTGGCAAGTGGATGAGTTAGGGTATGTTCCGTACTATTCGGATGGGCATTTGTTGAGCATAACAGATGATTTGTCATACGATGATTTTGTTTATGCTTATGATGGTGATAGTTTTGATACAATAGATGACTCTCTACATATGTATGACACAGATGAGGGGTGGTCGCATATAGACTATTCTGACAATGATGTCATTTCAGAAGTGATGCCAATGGACAACATGTTTGATTATGGCTCAGATGCTATGGCAGACAATATGCCATTGGATAGTTAATAACAATCAAAAAAATAAAAGCTATGGACGATATGGATTTTAATGATGGCATGATGCCTTCAACAGATGGGGTAGTTGATCCAAATGAGGATTTGTTGGGAGCTTCCCATAACAGTCCTTTTGACCCTGGGTTTGATGCAGAACATCCTTTCCCTACTTATGAACAGTTGCGTAATGCAGGCTTCAGTTCAGAAGTTGCTCATAATATGGTAGATGGTCTCGACCATGCATATTCGCAAAAGGAACTTTATCATGTACTTTATGAGTCTGATGATCCTCTGACTGCTTATAATGAGATGATGGACGAGAAAGTACAAGCAACTTGTGATAAAATCGACAAGATGATTGATGATGTCGAGAATAGTGGCTTGTTGGGAAACTCTACAACAGAGGTACAGCCAAGCGATGAAGTTTCTCACTATAATCAACCAAGTAGCGTAGAGACTGATGATGATGACAAAGAATTAGGTTCTTGCGATTGTCGTTCAGAATGCAAATACAATACAGGTAGCACCTATAAGTACGCTGATTACGGTTATTCAGATTAGAGGATATGCATAAATTCACTACGTCATCGGGAAAACACCTGTGGTATGATGTGATTAACAACAGGATAGGCCTTTATTCTAAAGAAAAAGAGAGCAAGGCTTGTCCTGCTGTGCATTTCAATCAACCTACAAATATAGATGGCAGTAAGATTACAATGTTCACTATAGAGATGACGCAGCAATGCAATCTCAGATGTTCTTACTGCTGCTATTCTGGTAAATACCGAGATAGAAGGCAACATAGTGAAAAAGAAATCTCTTATGATACACTTTGTGATGTAGTTGAATTTATAAAATTACATGCAGACAAAGATGCTCCAGAGATAACCATTTGTTTTTATGGAGGCGAAGCTCTATTAGCAAGAAAGAAGATAGAATGGTTCATTGAGAATTTGAGTTCTATCTATGGCGAGAGAATAAGGTTCTCGCTCTCGACAAATGGCTTTGTACTTACGGAAAGCATTGTTGATTGGATTGCTTCATTTGAATATTTTCTTGTAAATGTTACAATTGACGGTAACAAGATGATGCACGATAGATGCAGAAAGACCATTACTGGTAAAGGCTCTTATGATACAATCATAAAGAACTTAGAGTTATTCAAAAGGAAATATCCATCCATTTTTGGTCAAAGAGTCAGGTTCCTGTCCACAGTGTATTCTTGGAATGATGTCAAGCAGCTTGCAAAAGTATGGGATGACGAACCTGTTCTCAAAGGGCATTATCCAGTGCATATCTCCCACATTCTTCCTGATTTCTTAGATTCAACACGCTCGTATGACTCATGGGAAGTTAAGGATAGTTTTTATAAAGAAGCGTTCAAGGCTTATGTGAATGGAGATAAAGGAATAATGGGAGGGGCTTTTCAAAAGTTGATTAACATTATAGACAGAAGGAGTCTTCGAAAGCGACCTAATGAATTGAACATCAAAACCTGTTTTCAAGAACTCGATTCTTGCTTTATCAATGTTGATGGGGATTTGTACGCATGTGAGAAGTTCTGTGAAACAGCTAAGATAGGGAATGTCAAATGTGGTATTGACGAGCATTTGGTACTTCCTTTATTAAAGGCATTTACCGATAGAAAGAACAAACTGTGTTCTTCATGTTGGGCGCAACGTTTTTGTCGTATGTGTATGACGAGCTTGAACTATGAGGAAGATGAAATAAAGAAAATGTGCGACATGGAACGTGACACCATCGATTTGGCTTTGAAATACTATTGTGATTTAAAAGATTGGGAACTAACAAACCATAAAAAGATACAAATATGAACATATTATCAATATTTTCAAATATCGGTGAGGGTGATACTATGTATGTAGTTATTGCCATAGTTGTAATCCTCATTCTTTGGGGTATAACCAAGGTTGGTAATAAAAAGAAATAAAGAATGGGACTGTTATCAGACATTTTTGACTTCCTTTCATCTTTCGATGAAGGCTCGTCATATATAGAGGATGCAAAAGAATGGGGAGATAAAGTTTGGAATAGCTCTTCTAAAAAAAAGTCTGGAACTTTATCCTTATATCTTGTAGATGACCGTTTGTATAAACGGATGCGCATTGTCTTTTATGATGGAAATATTGCCAACGTGAACAACGAGGATGATAGAGGGTGGACTTATTCTGAAAAAAAGCTTACCCGCTCTCAAAGAAGACAATTGAGTGAAGAAGGGATGATTGAAATAAAAAGATACAAACGAGGATAAAATGATAGTTTTTATTTTTCAGATGAACAGAAATTAGGCAACTTTCTACATAAAACCTGCCTACTTTCGACTTGAAATCAGCCATATTTCTTGTTACTTACTGCATCAATAACATATACAAAAAAACTTGCAACCGATGAATAATATCGTAGTTTGCAAGTTTTCTTTTTTCTGTGATAGTTTTCTTACTTCTATTCACTCTATAACATAAAAGACGTAAAACTAAAAAGAATTGAAGATATGAACAAACCAAGTATTATAGACACAACAGTTTTGAAGGACAAGTTGCAAGAGTATGCAACGAAGGTTGGTCGTATCAGTGCTCGCCCACTCTTGTTGCTTTATTTCATCATGGTCAGCAAGAACACTCCGAAGAGCGATAAGTTGATGATTTTGTCAACCTTATCCTATTTGGTATTCCCAATAGACTTTATTTCAGCTAAGCGTCTGCCTATCATTGGATGGATCGACGAAGCCTTTTCGCTTTCTGTCGCTTACCAGAAAGTGAGCAAGAACATCACTCCAGAGATAGAGCGAAAGACAGATGCATTGCTTGACAAGTGGTTTCCTGAATACACAAGTTACATTGAAGTATTCGATTGAAGTCAAAACAACGCACAAAACATAACAATATAAAACACAACTATGGAAGTAAAAATTAAATATTCGGAGCTTCAAGATTTTATCTTGCATAATTTCAAGAAAGAGGTGGTGTTAGCATTTGTCGCTCCATCTACAGTTTCTGTATCAACGAAAATAAAGGTTTTAGGCTTTGCGAAGAGCATTGGCGTAGATTTGTGTGTTGAGAAAGTAGATGGTTCCAACCTACACATAGTATATAGTGGTAAGTTAGGAGTTGAATTGCTTATCACTCCTGCCATTGCCTTCTTGAAGAGACTCTTACCAGACAAAACGAACTTTATAACTCAGAGCTCAAACAATCGAGTAATCGTAAACCTGGCAGAAATAGATCAGTTGAAAGGTGTGCTTGAAAAGGTAACACTGAAGAATATATGTTTTGATGAAGAGCATGTTATCATTGAGTCTTCCTTGAACATACCAAATTGTAAGTAGGCTTATAGCCAGACTAATTAATAATTCGACAATGTTTACTACGCAGTTTTGGCTCATTGTTATAGGCATTGCTCAAATGATTGGTTGCAGTTGGATTTTCAGTAAGTTCCAAAAACGGGCTTACAAACGGGAAATCCGAAGCAGACATTCTTATGTCTTGTTGGCTAAGTTGCTGGCAGAAGAAGAAAAACTTAGGTGCAACATCAGTAAATGCAATGAGGATGGTACAGGAGAAGTGTATCTTGGCTTACCGGAAGGGATAGTAAAGGTGTTTTCTCTTGGAAATGGTAGATTTGCTATTTCTCTTGTTGGGGCTGTTATTATAAATGACTTGCATGTAGACATGGCTCGTGAGATTTGTAAGGATTTGAACACTAAGGAAAGTAGAGTAAGGTATAGCGTTGGCTTTGAACCGGCTTTTTCCAAAACAGGAATTTCTATTACTTGTGACTTTGAGGAAGATGGCGACGATGAAACTACCGAATACGATATTCTTAGTTATGCCAAGACATATTTAGAGCCAAAGCAACAAGAACTACAAACAATATGGACTCAGAAAATGGAAGAAATGCAATAATACAAAAATATAAAAGACATGAACACAAATAAATACTTCAAGTTAGGCTTAATCACAATGTTTTTAGCCTTTTTCGGACAGTTGTCCTTCGCCCAAGAAGTGATAGTGGCTGACACTATTGACGCAGAAGAAGCATTTGGCAAAAAGCCCATCACCCAAGTACCATTGGAACAATGCGAACAGATAGACACCTGTAGCATTGCCAAGTTTGCCGTTGTTTCAAAAGGTGGCAAACAGGGTATCTATGACTTGGAGAAGCATGAGAATGTAACGGAGATAGATTTAGATGTTGCAGGTTTCTCACGTCGTTATGTGTCAGAAGATGGCATTGAGGTATTCTACTTCTATGTAGAAAAAGGGATTGAGCGTGGCACCATTGGCGTGGTTGGAGAAAACAATCAAACTGTTGGTGTATGGATGGACAATCCTGAATATGTCGCTAAACTTGATGAATGCACGACAATAGATAGTGTGATGACTCAGAAATGCCAAGATGTTTTGTCTGAGGGGTTGAAAATGTTGAATGGAACATACGGACAGATTGCTGTTATAGATGCACAAACAGGAAGACTGAAATCATGGGTTGCATTGGAGAAAGATAGAGATGATTATTCAGAGGGCAAGCTATTGAAACAAGCATGTAGTCCTCGCATTTTGACACTTGTAGGCATTACTCCTATGTTGGCAGATATCAATGGTTCACTCAATGACAAGATGGATTTGTGCGGTGGCATATATAATATAGGTGACAGCATCAGCATTCGTGACCATAACTGGCGGTCTGGCGGTTATGGTGTAATGACTTGTCGCCAAGCATTGACACATAAATCTAACGTGGCTATGTTCAAGATACTCTTGGTAAATCGTGGCGACAATGCTTTTGGTATATGGAAGAAAATGACAAGTGACGAAAAGCAAACAAACGCCATGGAATTGGCTGCGCTCTTTAATGGTGTCTATCAGAAGAACACTCTGACATTCCCGACTTTGCAAGGGGACTCAGTTACAGAGGAAACTTACAATAATATTACACCTTTAGGACGTAAATATCTGCAAGAGGTATTGATTGGTCTGAACAAAGGGAAAGGCATACAAGCATCTTATGCCCCAAAGAAAGTGGATATAGCAGGAGTATATGGCAACTATCAAGGCAAAGAACTTGAAAACGGTGAACATGAATTGGCAGAAATGTCCTTTGTCGGAGTTTTCCCACGCAAGAAACCTCGCTATGCCTTGGCTGTAATCATCAATAGACCGAATGAACAAACTCATGGTCCAAAGGATTTAGCCAATGGCATCGTGAATAATCTTGTGGAATGGTTGTCTAAACATTAACACTTGGAAATTATGGAAGAGGTTATCTACAAACATGAAACGAATGGTGAGTTCACAGGAATCTATGCGCAAATAGAAGATGGCAAACTCACCATTACCGAGCAAGATATGGGTGAATTTGAGAAAGAATATTCAAGAGACGGCGAGGTTGAGTCTTTCGTATTCTTTGATGTGGCAAATACCAATCGTCTGATGAGGTCTTTGCACGCATCTGACGACTATAGTCTTATCGAATCATTAAAAAAGAAGTTCAAAAAACATGGGAGTTGCATGAAAAGCGAGATCTGCTATTATTGCGATGAACATGACATCAAGTATCAAACACAAGTATATTATTGATAGAACAATATGACACAGCAAGCCAAGATTCCCATATTATTGAAATAATATTGTCGGAAATATTACGTTACAGATAGATTAGAGGTTACATTTGCCTCTATACTATCATAAACTAAAAAGAATCGTAATATGGAGATAAGATATGCAACAATAAGCAAGACTGGTAGAAGGCATAATAACGAGGATGCTTACAAGGTCATTGATATGCCACAAAACAACAGGTTTATGGGAATAGTCTGTGATGGCATGGGTGGTCATTCCTTTGGAGAGACTGCCAGTGAAACGGTATGCAATACTATTTCTGACTTTTGGAAGAAGCATATCAGTACGCCCGATTGTGACTCAAAGGTAAAACTCGCTTGCAAGAAGGCAAGTTGTGCTATTGACCAAAAGGCATACGAACTTCATCATGCAGAAATGGGGACAACAATGGTCATGGCAAGCATTGAGAATGACATGGCGACCATTGCACATATTGGCGATAGCCGTTGCTATGTGCAAAGACCTAATGATGGAGTGCTTTATCAAACAAAAGACCATATTCGCCTTGACTTTGGATGGGAAGTTGTTGCCAAGTGTTTCTTCTCCTATCGCCCCGAAGTAGCAGTGCCAGACACCCTACAAATCAAGATTCAGACAGGTGACAGAATTTTGCTTTGTTCTGACGGACTGTATAAGAGCATAGCTCCTGACATCCTGCAAGCACGGATGATGGATGACAAGCCATTGGAAGAGATTCTTGACGTATTCGATTTTCTTTGTGAAAAGCAGGGAGATGATAACTATACGGCAATATTGATTGAATGTGTCTAATTTTAGGGGAAAGGATTATGAGGACTCGCTATACATTATATATAATAGTAGCTGTTGTAGCAGCAATGCTATTTGTGACTTCATGTAATAACCAAGAAGAAATAGCTATCATCTATTTCAAACAACAGCAAAGTCTGCCAGACAATACCAACAAGGAAGACTCCTTGATTAAGTATTGCGGATTGATAGAATATGATTCCGTCCGATTCTCGGATGGTTCGTATGCTGTGCATCGCTTGCAATATGCTCCACAAAACAGTCTGACGGAGTTCTTTGACAATAAAGGACGCACGATTGCAACAGTAGCAAGAGCTTCGGAGTGTTATGCACAAACTCTTGTGTATGATTATGACAACGAAGGACGGTTGTCACATCTTCTCGAATACAAAAGTGAAATCTTTGATGGGTTGGATTCTGATAGTGCAAGCTATGGAAGAAATAAAGAAGGGTATCTTGGCTTTCGGCAGATGATTGCGAACATGGATTATGAGCATTCTGATACGACAAAGTATGAGCAAACAAATATTGAATATGACCAAAAAGGTGATGCGGTAAAAGCATACATCGTATATGGGAAAGACAGTATCGTGGCTCCCAAAGAGTATAAGTTGACAATTTCCGTAAAGCCATGCCTCAGTTTTTGGCAAAGCGACTTAAATGGTGGATTTTATATTTTCCATGTCAAAATGGAGCCTAAAAGAAAGGATTTGCTCAATTACAAAGTATGTCGATATGCTGACTTTATGCCATCAATGGAATCTGAGTATCAGGATGGATACATTATTAAAACTGTATGGCATCATGATCCATATATACAGTCGGATGACAAAGACCTTGTCTTCGTTCCCGTAAGAACTGGTGACTTGAATGTATATTCCGTTACATGGGAAGATGGTAGCAAACACCAACGTGCGTATAAGAATGGACTATTGGCATATAAGCAGGAAATCAGCAAGTATGGCATGGTGTTGAAAAAGGAAACATATTCCTTTCCGTCCAACAACAAGGTAAAGATTACATTTGAAACTATTGATTATAAAACCAAAACGTTGACAGCACAATCAACTTCTGTCATAGATGTTCCTAACATGGAAATGTATCATGAGGACATGAATGTTGACAGTGGCGATTATAGATGGGAAAATTATTACAACAAATAAAAAATATACGGCTATGGATAAGACAAATTTCAAAGATGCCTATGATATAGGTGAGAATATGGCAGTGCTTAGTGGTGAAGGTAGAAGTTACACTATCATCAATAAAGAAACAGGAAATGCGAGATTGCTTGTAAGCGAAAGTGGAGCACTCCTTGTATCAGACCACGAGATTGATTTTGATGCGATAAAGAAGGGATGCCCTGATTTCGATGGATGTAAGACTGTTGAATATTGGTTTGGAAGATATAGCGATTTTAAGAATGGCGTTTGCGCTATCTGTTGGACAGTATATCCCGATGGACGTTATTTTGCTGACGAAGATGGTTTCGGAATGGAAAACAATGACGAAGAGATGGTCTATTGCATCATCAATAAGGACTTGGAAATCATTGTACCATTCCAACCAATGGACGATGTAAAGGAAATGTTGAAGAAATACGAGAAATAGGTATGTTGATTATTCATCCCAAAGACAGAACGACTTCGGTACTCTCTACACTATATGAGGGAATCGGTGCAAATGTGATTAGTGGCAAATGCTCCAACAAAGAAATGGAACATTTGCTGCATCATGTTTCCACGCAAGAACGTATCATGCTACTTGGACATGGCTCAGATAAAGGATTGTTCTATCGGGAGGATGATACAAAGAATGAGTTTGACAAAATTATAGTAGGACATCCACATACATTCCATTTGCGCAAGCATGGTGGTAATCTGATTGGTATATGGTGTCATGCTGATAAGTTTGCAAGAGCAGAAGGGCTGCATGGGTTGTTCTCTGGCATGATAATATCTGAGAAGCAAGAAGCGGAGGAATATGGAATAACTGCTACAAAACAGGAGATACTAAAGTCCAATACAATCATGTTTGAACACTTACGTTGGCTACTTGACGAGGATATTCCTCTATGCGAAATGCCACAGCGTATAAAAGACATGGATGATAAGAAAACCCCACTATCTGTGTTTAACTATCACAATTTCCATTATATATAAGCAAAAAGTTTATGCAAGTAATAAAACTTAATGGTGAGCACTTGACATTCAAAGGCAGAGTTTATGGCTCTGTCGGCATCGAATATCGTATAGAATATGATGAAACAGCCTTTCACAAGGAATACAATTGCGAATATGCGTATTCCAAAGAAGATAGGGACATGTTAGAAGGCGCAGACGATTCTACTGTGACATACGAACTTACTCCATTAAAGAAAGGACAGTTTGAAATTTATGAAATAGAAGGCTTTCGTGGTCAAGAAACCGCAAGAAATAAGCATACGATAGAAGTAGTATAAATCCAACTAAAGAAAGACGAAATGAGTATATCAAGGCAAGATAAAATTCGTGGTTCACTTCTTGGTGGAGCAATCGGTGATGCGCTCGGCTATCCTGTCGAATTTATGTCATATTCCCAAATAAAATCAAAATTTGGAGAGAATGGCATTACAAGGTTTGCATTAAACAAGAATGGAGTGGCAGAGATTTCTGATGATACACAGATGACTCTGTTTACTGCTAATGGTTTGTTGTTTGGCTTTACAAGAGCAGAGTTGGATGCTCCTTTAGCAAATCCTGAAGATTATATTCAAGACTCTTATATTGAATGGTGGCAAATTCAAACGAACAATGTTGACTACACCCGATGGCATTTCAATTGGATTCGAGATATAAAGGAATTACATGCAAAACGTGCTCCTGGAAACACTTGTATGCAAGCATTGCAGGAAATATCAAGACATAATGAAGTAAACAATCAAAGCAAGGGGTGTGGGGGTATCATGCGTATCGCCCCAATTCCTTTGTTTTACAATGCCTTGAATAATTGCAAGAATGACTTTGTTATACAAGAAAACAGTTCTGTAGAATTATCAGGTGAAGTTGCAAAAATAACCCATAAACATCCTTTAGGTTGGTTACCTGCAGCTCTTCTTGCTTACATCATAGACAAAGTGATTGAACTTACAAGTTTGACGTCATATCAATTTTCCAAAATTATCAATGATGGCATCAAATGTTTAGAACAATTATACCCAAATCAGTTATATCATATTCATAAACTTCAATATTTATTGGAGAAAGCTGGAAGAAGAGCTGTTTCTATTCTTCCTGACGAAGAAGGTATTCGTCAAATAGGCGAAGGATGGGTTGCAGAAGAAACTTTGGCCATTGCTGTGTTTTGTGTTATGAGATATCCGAATGATTTTGAACGAGCTATTATTGCATCTGTAAATCATTCTGGAGACAGTGACTCTACAGGGGCAGTCACAGGAAATATAATAGGTTCTCTTCTTGGAGAAACTGTTATTCCTTCTTACTACAAGGAACATTTAGAGTTGAAATGGTTGGTAGAGGAACTTGCTGATGATATTGCTATAGGAATGCCGGTACATACTCATGATATTAGAGAGGACACACCCGAAAAACAGAATTGGCTTTATAAATATGTTCAAAGTCCATTCGTAGATGTTGTGCCTATAAAAAATTCTTATTTGGTTGATAGGGAACTTGGCATATACGCAGGGGAATACCCTGGAGACAAGGACGATTTTGAATGTAAGATGAAAGTAGGTAGCTTTGATGGTTATCCTTGTGGGTTCCGTTATTTCTATGACTTAACAGAAAAAGACGAGCTAAAACCATATAGGCATTATCTTAAATGCAAACAGGAGTACCATAAATTTCCTATCCCCGATTGTGGAACTCCTAAGGACACAACAAGTGTTGCTCGACTGCTGGATGAAATTATCAACAGAGGCGTGAGAAATCAGGAAAACATAATACATGGCAATGAGAAAACTTACATCCACTGTTGGGGAGGTGTAGGAAGAACTGGTACTATTGTCGCCTGTTATTATGCTTATAGGATGAAAGGGAACGGCTACACCATTGATGAGATTTATCGTAAAGCATTGGATATGTTGGCTGATAGTTTCTCCCGTTGTCCTAAATCAAAATACAGGATTTCTCCAGAGAATCAACAGCAAAGAGATTTCATCAAGAAATTTATAGCTAATGAATGTATGTAGAATGAGTTTCAAAAACTGTATTTCTGCCATTTGGAATCAGTTGACAAGAAAGGGTGCGTGGCGAAACATATTTGTCACGCACAATGCCTTCGGGATATTCTGCGAGTACAGCCATATATCTCGCCGCAGTGGAGAGCCAAAGATTCCTTACCCCAATAAGAAAGTTGCGCTAAGAGCGGCAGAAGCAATGGGTAAAAAGCATGGTGTACATTTTTCAGTTTACAAATGTGCATGGTGTGATGGATGGCATATAGGGAAGAATGCACAGAATAAGATAACAGACAATAATGTTTCGTATAAAGCATGATAATTGAAACGACCTATGGAAGAAAATTACAAAGCGACCTCACATAAAGGTCATGAGTTGATGGATATGTATAATCCTGAGACCAATACGTTGAATATACGTTCGAATGGTCTTTATCCATCAAACGTATTGAGTAATCTGTGTAGTAATAGTTTCCGCT
>OIXQ01000417.1_pt1 | contig 20124 bp, 9 predicted proteins | sample 1587791 | NCBI WGS metagenome assembly OIXQ01 (sample SAMN03283273) | human gut metagenome | biome: human-associated habitat; material: feces | host: Homo sapiens | place: Peru | collected 2012
GCAGGCGTGGCCACCCAGTAGACGATGACCGCCGGCAGCATCACCACGCCGCTGTACATCAGGCCCATCAGGTACACGCCCAGCAGGCGGGATGCCATCAGGGTGTTGACGGGGATAGGCATGCTCAACAGCAGGTCGTTGTCCTTGGCCAGATACAGCCCGGAGTAGGTGTTGAACACGCTGCCGAAGGCGCCCAGCAGCGTGGCCAGCAGGGCCATCAGCGCGAAGTACAGCCAGTCCAGACCCGCGGCGGTCAGCGGCGTACACAGAGCCGCGGACAGGACCGTGAACATGCCGCCCAGGATCACCACCATCAGCACCGCGAACAGCACGATGTAGGCGGCCACTGCCGCCTTGGAACGGGCCTTGTTGGTCTTGGGGTTATAGAAATAGTTGCGGAAGATCTCCGTCAGCTGCTTTTTCAGAAGGACGCTCAGCATGTCTCGTCCTCCAGTTCCAGGAACACCTGCTCCAGAGAGTCGTCACCCTTGACCTCCTCCATGGTGCCGGAGCGGATGAGGCGGCCGCCCTTGATGATGGCCACCTTGTCGCACAGCTTCTCCGCCACCTCCAGCACGTGGGTGGAGAAGAAGATGGCCCCGCCCTGATCGCACAGCTCCCGCATCATGCCCTTCAGCAGGTGGGACGCCTTGGGATCCAGACCCACGAAGGGCTCATCCATAATAACGAGTCTGGGCTGGTGCAGCCAGGCGGCGATAATAGCCAGCTTCTGCTTCATGCCGTGGGAATAGGCAGCAATGGGCTGGGCCAGGTCGTCTGTCAGCTCGAACCGCGCCGCGTAGTCGCGGATGCGGGCCTGCCGGTCTGCCGCGCTGACGCCGAAGATGTCGGCGATAAAGTTCAGGTATCTGATGCCGCTCATGAACTCATAGAGGTCGGGATTGTCGGGGATATACGCCAGTTCCCGCTTGCAGGCCAGCGGCTCAGTCTGGATGGAGCGGCCGTTGATGGTGATGGTCCCCTCATCGAAGGGCAGGATGCCCACCGCCGCCTTCAGCGTGGTGGTCTTACCGGCGCCGTTGTGGCCGATGAAGCCGTAGATCTCTCCGGCCTGGATGTGCAGGCTCAGATCATCTACGGCTTTCTTATCGCCGTAAGTCTTGGTCAGGTGCTGGATCTTCAGCATAATACTCTCCTCTGTGCCGCGCCGCCAACAGGCGCGGACGGTCCAATGGATGGTCGCATACGAGTTTATTATACGGGCTGTCCCCTGCTCTGTCAACACAGCGGGCAGGAAGAACGGTGCGCTCCCTGAAAACGGAAGCGCACCGCCGCGTTATGCCTTGACGGGGAACGTGACGCGAATCTCCGTGCCCTTTCCCAGCTCGCTTTTCATTTCGATGACGCCGTGGTGATACTGGACGGCGTGCTTCACGATGGACAGGCCCAGGCCCGTGCCCTGATAGCGGGTGCGGGCATCGTCGGACTCCTGCATGAAGGGCTCGAAGATGTGCTGCTGGAACTCCTCGCTCATACCGATGCCGTTATCGGCGCAGGTGAACTGGTAGACGGCGCTGTCGCCGTCGGCAGGGAGCGCACGGCCGGTGAGCCGGATGCAGCCGCCGCTGCGGCCGTACTTGATGGCGTTGCTCACCAGATTCATCAGGATCTGGCGGAGGTGGGAGGGACTGCCGATGAGACGGGGCGCGTTATCGGTGTCCCACAGGCACTCCACGGTGTAGGCGATGCCGTGCTCGGCGGCGTAGGGCTCGTTGGTGACGCGGACCTCATTCAGAATGTCCGCCAGAGCGAAGGACTTATGCTCCAGCTGGAGCTGGCCGCTTTCCAGCTTGCTCATATCCAGAACGTTGTTCACCAGATCCAGCAGGGTGTTCAGAGCGGTGCCGGCCCGCTGGCGGCATCTGGCCTGAAGCTCCATATCATCGGGCGCCTGAGCGGCCATGGCCAGGTAGCCCTGAATGCCGTTGACGGGGGTACGGATGTCGTGGCTGATGCGGCGGAGGAACTCGCTCTTGGCCATGTTGGCCAGACGGGCGGACTGGGCCTCCTCCATGATCTGGGACTGGTACTCAGCCTCCTTTGTCTTTTCGCGGCTGATGTCCTGGAGCACCACCAGAACGTGGAGGGGGGTACCCTCCTCATCGAAGTCCACCGCCGTCACGGTGACGCGGCACCAGTTGACGGCATCGCCGCGGTAGGCCTGATAGTCGATGTAGAAGCTGTGACGCACATCGGAGAGGTTGTCCCTGCGGAGGGCGTCGCGGATGGCGGCACTGCTCATCTGACGGTCGACCTCATCGCGGTACTGCTCCAGCACCAGCAGGTGGGTGAGGCGGTCCTTCAGCTTGGAGTAGCTGAGATCCTCCGGCAGGAAGCCGTCCAGCCATGGGGCCAGAAACACGGTTTCGAAGCGGTTCAGCTCCAGATCCACATAGAAAATGGTGAAGTAGATGTTCTCCAGAGAATGGAGCATGTTCACCGTCTCCTGCAGCTGGCTGTTGCTGCGGCGCAGCTCCCGCTGACTGTCGGACAGCTCCAGGGTCTTGAGGCCGAACAGCAGTACCCAGAAGCCGCCGTACAGAGCGATGAACACCGCGGCGGAGGTGAGGGTGGAGGAAAAGACGGACAAGGCGGGGAAATAGATGTACAGGCCGTAATCCTCGCAGGCGGAGCGGGCGCCGTAATACAGATGTCCGCCGCAGCGGAACGGTTGCAGGGCGCCGCCGTACTCCAGACGGTTCAGGCAGTCCAGCACGGCGCTGTCATCGTCGATGCCGGCGTTGCCGGAGGCCAGCACCGCGCCGTCACGGGTGATGAGGTAGGCGCCCTTGCGGTCCAGATGCAGGCCGGTGAGCAGGGTGGCCATGTCGACCTCCGTGTCGGCGAGAAGGCCGTTGGGCTGCTGGTAGAAGCCGATGACCACGCCGGGAACGTCCCGCCGCGCCACGGCGCAGATATCATAGGAGACGCCGTCCTTCTCCACGCGCTGGGTGTAGATCTTCGCGGAGCCAATGAGACTCTCCAGCCGGGCGGAGGATGCGCCGTCCAGCCATGGCATGCCCGCGTACTGACGGGTGTAGCCGGAGGCCTCCAGCTGCAGGTCCGCGTTGAGGAGGGCGATGCCGCTGAGCCGTATCTCGTCCACGAAGTCCTCCAGATAAGCGTTGGAGGCCAGGGTGGGGTCCAGCTCCAGATGGCGGCTGAGCTCCTGTACGCTGTCGGCCAGACGGAACAGGCTCTTGGTGCCGTCCGCCGATTCCAGCTTATGGAAGCTGATGCACTGCCGGCGCAGGGTGTCCAGCGTGTTGTCCGTCAGGGCCTGAGTGCGGCTGAGGCCGTTCCGGCCGGACAGGTCCAGGGTCAGGAGGAACAGCAGGATGCCGGCAAAGATGATAGGGCCGATCCGCCACCGGAGGCGGGTTCGTTTGGTGTTGTTCACGGCGTCGTCCTCCCCAATGCGGTGTCGGCGTTCAGTCCGAAGGACGCAACGATGCGTTCCGTGGTGCCGTCGGCTTCCATGTCCGCCAGCGTCTGGGCCAGCAGGTCCCGCAGGGCGGTGTCGCCGCCGGCGGCGAAGGCCACGCCCAGCTGAGCGTGCAGCAGCGGCTCATCCAGAAAGCGGTAGGATACGCCGGCCTTTTCCAGCGCGCCGGCCAGCGCTTCAGCGTGGCTGGCGCAGGCATCCACATAGTATTTGCGCAGGGCGGTGGCCACCTGATCCATATCCACCAGACAGTACAGGGCGCGGAGCTGGGGAATGCGGGCATCGGCGGGGTCGGAGAGGATGCTCTCGGCCTTGGAGCTGATCTGCACCGCCACGCGGCGGTCCACCAGATCGGCCAGGGTGCAGATATCGCTGTCGGCGCGGACGGCCACCACCTGATCGCTATACAGGTATGGGCCGGCCCAGAGATAATCGCTCTCCCGTCCGTTCATGGAGAAGCAGCCCCACAGGCAATCCACCTGGCCGATTTCCAGAAGGAGATCCTTCTCGTCCCAGCTGATCTGCCGGAACACCGGCTCGTAGCCCATGCGGCGGCAGGCCTCCGTGGCCAGAGCCACATCCACGCCGGCGGCCTGACCGTTTTCATCCAGATAGTTATAGGGGCGGTAATCGTCGCTGCCAATCACCAGCTCGGGGAGATCCCCGGACGGCTCCTCCTGTGCGCCGCAGGCGGCGGGCAGCAGGGCCAGCATCAGCACGGTCAGCGCGATGAGATATTTCCTGATGTTCACTGCTCCGGCGCCTCCTTGCTGTCGGGATTTGTGTCGGCATCGCCGCTGCGGCGGGACAGCAGGCGGGCGATGGCCAGCTCCAGTGCCTGTACGCTGACGGGCTTGGCGATGTGGCCGTCCATGCCGGCCTCCAGCGCCGCCTGACGGTCCTCCGCAAAGGCGTTGGCCGTCACGGCCAGAATGGGGATATGGGACAGCTGTGGGTCCGGCAGGGCGCGGATGCGCCGCGTGGCCTCATAGCCGTCCATCCTGGGCATCTGCACGTCCATGAGGATCAGGTCGTAGTGACCCGGGGCGGACCAGCGGACCTTTTCCACGGCTGCGTCGCCGTCGTCCGCCTCCTCCACCAGGAAACCGGCGTCGCTGAGGATCTCGCGGGAGATCTCACGGTTCAGGGCGTTGTCCTCCACCAGCAGGACGCGGCGGCCCGCAGCGTGGAGCCGCTCCCCGCTCTCCGGCTGCTCCGGCGCCGCATCGGCGGCAGTGCCGGTGCGGAGGGTGTAGGTGCAGACGAACTCGGAGCCTTTGCCCGGCTCGCTGCGGCAGGTGATGGCACCGCCCAGCTCCTCCACCAGACGCTTGGTGATGGCGAGACCCAGACCGGACCCCTCAATGCCGGAGACGACACTGTTGTTCTCCCGCTCGAAGGCGTCGAAGACGCGGCGGCGGAACTCCTCGCTCATGCCGATGCCGTTGTCCTTTACGGTAAAGCGGTAGTCCGCGGTGCCGCTGCCGCTGCCGGTCTGGCTGACAGTGTAGGTGATGTGGCCGCCGGCGGGCGTGTACTTGATGGCGTTGCCGATGAGGTTCAGCTCGATCTGGTTCATCTTCAGGACGTCAAAGTACGCCACGGGGTCCTGTACGTCGCAGGCGACATCCAGCGTCAGCTGCTTTTTTTGCAGGTCCGCCTGAAACACGTACTTCACATTTTTCAGCATGGCGGGGATGTCGTGGGCCCTGATGTCCAGCGTCATCTTGCCGCTTTCGATGTAGGCCAGATCCAGCACGCTGTTGATAAGGCGCAGCAGATACTGGCCGGAGAGGTTGATCTTCTGCAGGCAGTCCGCCACGCGGGCGGGGTCGTTGACGTATTTTTCCGCCAGAGAGGAAAAGCCCATGATGGCGTTCATGGGGGTGCGGATGTCGTGGGACATGTTAAAGAGGAAGGTGCTCTTGGCGCGGTTGGCGCTTTCGGCGGCCTCCTTGGCCTGCCGGAGCTCCGCAGTGCGGCGCATATCGTCATCGATGCAGCGGGTCATGGAGATGGAGTACACGTCGCCGGTGACGTTTTCCGTCAGGATATTCCGGGTCTCCATCCAATGAACCTGTCCGTCATCGCCGGTCTGGCGCACCTGCACGTGGAGCAGGCGCTGGCCCCGCCGGTAGGCGTCCAGCTGGGCATCGCGGTTCATGAGGGCATGCAGCTTTTCGAAATCCTCGGGATAGGGCATGGTGGGCTTCAGGGAGTCCATCATACCTTCCATGGTGAAGCTCTGGAACAGGCCTTCGTTGACGATGCTGTGGTTATAGACGGTGAAAGCCTCGTTTTTCGTCAGGTTCTCCTCCAGAATGAAGGGGTAGACGGTGCTGGCGGCGGAGACGATCAGGTCCATGCTGGTACGGGTGCGGATGCGCTCGTGAGTCAGCTCCGTGATGTTGCGGACGCCGGACAGCAGGCGGGGCTTCCCGGGATCGCTGCGGTCCAGGATGAACTTGCTTTGCAGATGCTGGAGCTCACCGCCGATGATGGCATCATATTCGATATAAAGCTCCCGCTGGCGCTCCAGCAGGGGCAGCAGCGTGTCCAGCCGGGCGGTGCGGAGGAACCGGTCACGGTCCTGAGGGCAGACGAACTGCCGGGCGAACTTCTGCATGCCGTGGGTATAGTCGGCGTCGCCGCCGGTCCAGTCCTCCAGACCGCAGCTCTCCCGCAGGCGGAACAGTTCCTCCTGCTGGGTGTTCAGATCCACGCTGATCAGGCAGAGGTAGTCGTCGGCCACGCTTTGCAGCAGGGAGGTCATGCGGTCGCGGGAGCGCTGGGCCTGAGCGGCGGATACCTGCTGGCGGGTGAAATAGAGCAGCTGGGCTCCGATCAGCATCAGGATCACGACCAGCACCAGCATAGTGAGGTGCTGGTCCCTGTTGATCTCCGCCAGCATCTGGGCCGCCACCTGGGAGGGGAACAGCTGCAGGAGGGACCAGCCGGTGCCGGACACGGGCTGGATGCCGCCCTCGGACGCGCCGCTGCTGCCCACAAAGGAGAAGGTCATGGCCGTCTGATCGGCGGCAGCCTCCAGCACGTCACGGGCCTGAGATACCTGAAAATGGGAGAGGGCGGCGTCCAGATCCTCCACGTAGGCAGAGCCCGCGGTGCGGTACTGGCCCAGAGAGCGGCCATCGGCATCCACCAGCATGGTGAACGCGGGGAAGTCGTAGAGCTCCGTCTCCAGTATGGCGGAGACAGTCTCCTCATCCAGAAGGCCGAGCAGCACGCCGATGACCTCATCGCCCAGCTGCACCGGCGCGTAAAAGCCGATGAGCCTGGCGCTGTTGAAGCGGGACGCGGAGACGGAGATGATGCCGCTGCCGCCGCGGATGCCGTCCATATAATAGATGCGGTCCGCCACCAGCGCCGTTTCTCCGTCGCTGGTATAGCTGACGCCGCCGGCGTCGATGAAGCGGATGCGGTCAAAGCCGGAGGCCTGTTCCAGCTGGGCCAGATGGGTCATGTCCGCGCCGTCCTCCCCCAGCGCCTCGCCGTACAGGCAGGCGGCGGAGGTGATGGCGGACAGCTTGTCCTGAAACACATCGCCCGCGTGCTGGGCCGTCCGGCCGCTGAGCACGCCGATGTAGACATCCAGCCGCTCCATCTGGCGCGTGTAGTTCCGATGTGCCGCAGCGATCAGCAGCACCACCATGGCGGCGAGCAGCAGGACGATATTAGTCGCCATGTGCTTGACAAGGCGGAGGTGATTTTTCTTCATGGAACGATCCTCTTTATACCGGTGCGTCATGCCTCCAGCTGCGACAGGGTCTCTGTGACCAGCGCGTACTCCCGCGCCACGGCATCGTGCAGCGCACGGACGTTGTCCGGCATCACCGCGCTGCCCCGCAGGGCCTCGGTCATGGCGGTGCAGGCTTCGGCCAGACGGACAAGGCTCAGGTTCAGGGCGATGCCCTTCAGGGTATGGACGGCGCGGAAAGCCTCCTCGGCGCTGCCGCTGTCCACGGCCGCCGTCAGGCGGGCCATGTTGTCATCGCGGGGCAGCATCCGCAGGAACCGGCCGATAAAGGCATCGTTCTGCAGGCGGGCGGAGGCGTCCTCGTAGCTTCCGCCTACGGCGGCGTAGAATTCAGTCAGTGTCATGGATATTCTCTCCTTATTCCGTACAATATGGTTTATTCCTCATACACGACGGCGCAGTTTTTGGTGCGCTTGGCGCGGTACAGAGCCAGATCGGCCTTGCCCACCAGCTCGGAGACGCGGCCGGAGCCGTATGCGCCGCCGATGCTCAGGGACAGGTGCAGGTCCGGATACTCCGATATCGTCAGGGCAGCCACGGCACGGCAGATGTCCTCCAGCTTCCGCGCCAGCACATGGGCGGGCAGGCCGTGGAACAGCAGGAAGAACTCGTCGCCGCCGTAGCGTACCAGTTCGTCCCCGCTGCGCAGCATGGAGCGCATGGTCTGGGCCGCGTGGAACAGCGCGGCATCGCCGGCGGGGTGGCCGAAGCGGTCGTTGATCTGCTTGAAGTTGTCCAGATCGATCATGGCCAGGGCGTACTCGCCGGTGAGGCTGCGCAGGCGCTCGTCGTAATAGCGGCGGTTGAAGACCTGGGTGGCGGAGTCGGTATACACCTGACGGTTGCGGACCAGCAGCTGATTCAGGATGTTCTCCTCGCCGCTGCCTATCATATCGTCGGGGCGGATGGGGTTGACGCACTCCAGCGCGTAGGGGATGCCGTCCACCTCCACGCATACGGCGAGGACATAGCAGACATCGCTGCCGATAGTCTCCACCTTGCTCTGGGTGGTGCGGGTGCGCACCGCGTCCTGGGAGATGCAGCGCTCACAGCGCTGACGCTTGCCCCAGATGGCATAGCAGTGCCCGGCGCGGTCTATGGAGTGGCCGTTGGCATCGGTGGACACCTGCATGCGGATACCGGGGTCCACCAGACGCACGGTCTGGAACATGGTGCGGTAGCTCTGCATCACAGGGCCCAGCTGCTCCGCCGTGACGCGAAGCACGTCGTCCCGCCCCATGGTGACGGGCAGCAGGAGCTGGCGGTCCGCCAGATGGCCGGCGGCGCGGTCATAGCGCTCCAGCCGCTCACAGCTGTCATCAATGTCGATGACTCTGCCGAACAGGGCGGCGCAGCGGCCGTGCTCGGCGGCGGACCACAGCACCAGAATGGTCAGCTGGCAGCGCCGGGGCTGTCCGTTCAGCACCAGATGGGCCGCCACCTCCAGATACGCCTCGTCTGCGGTGAGGTCCGCCAGGCGGCGGCGGACGGCATCCACCGTCTCCGCTCCCACCCGCGCCAGAAAATCTGGATCGTCCAGAGGCGCCACGATCATGGACGGCAGGCCCATCTGCTCCGCGGCGCCGCGGGACAGGCGCAGGGAGGAGGGGTGGGGCGTGTATTCAAACCAGATCTCCCTGCTGAGAGCGAAGAGGAAATCCTGCTTGGCGTAGGCGTCCTCCAGCTGCTGGGTCATGCGGGCGGCGGCCAGATCCTGCCCGCGGTACAGCTCCTCCACCGTGCGGCGGGGGGAGCGGCGGGCGGCGGCCTTGCGGTCCACGCCGCGTCTGGCAGCTTCGCCGACCTCGTCCAGACAGGACAGCAGCAGGGGGTTGAAGGAGCCGCAGTCCCCGTTATGGAGCATGGCCATGGCCTGCTCGTGGGTGCAGGGCGCCTTATAGCTGCGCTGGTGTACCAGCACATCGTAGGCATCGGCCAGGGAGACGATCTGGGCGGCCAGAGGGATCCTGTCGCCCTTCAGGCCGTCGGGGTAGCCCTCACCGTTCCAGCGCTCATGGTGCCAGCGGCAGATCTCCATGGCGTATTTGGTCAGCTTCTCCCCCTGATAGCCGGGGAGCTCCGCAATGAGCTGGGCACCGATGACGGTGTGGCGCTTGACGATCTCGTACTCCTCCGGCGTCAGAGGGTCCGGCTTCTCCAGCAGCTCACGGGGGATCATGAGCTTGCCGATGTCGTGGAGGCTGGCGGCCATGCAGACCGTTTCCACATCGGCGGGGTCCAGCGGGTGCACATCCTCCCGCGCCAGCAGCCGGCGCAGCAGCAGACCCGTCAGGCAGCTGACACCGGCCATGTGGCGTCCGCCGCCGCAGCAGCGGTGCTCCACGGCGGAGCTGAGGATGGACACCATCTCCTCCGTGTTCTTCTCGTGGCGGTAAAAGTAAGTGGACACGATGTCCATGAGCTGCTGCTTCTTGGTGTGCAGCAGGATGGTATTGATGATGCGGCGGCGGATGATGCCTGTGGCAAAGGGGCGGTTGATGTAGTCCGACGCGCCCAGCTCAAAGGCGCGGTCGATATACGCGCTGCCCATCTCCGCCGAGATCATGATGGTGGGGACCGACTCGGTCCAGCCGCGGCGCTGCATCTCCTCCAGCACCTGAAAGCCGTCCATCTCCGGCATGACGATGTCCAGCAGCAGGGCCGCGATCTCACCCTCGTACATTTCCAGTGCGGAGATGGTCTCATGGCCGTCCACAGCCTCGATGATCTGGAAATCGTGATCCAGCATATTGGCCAGCATGGCGCGGTTCATCTCAGAATCATCTGCGATCAGCAGTTTCCTGCGATCCATACGAAAACGCCCTCCCTTTCGCCGGATGCCGTACCCTCCATGGCGCATCCGGCGCCATTTTTACGGCCGCACCCGTGGTGCGGCTCCCGAAGCATATAAAAAGCCACCTTTCATTATACCGCACGACAAAACGAATGACTACCGCTTATTCATAAAATATTGAGCGAATATTCGCCTGCGTGCAGGCTTCTGCTTGAAATAACTGGAAGAAACAGGAAAGAAGCCGCCGCACCGGCGGAGAAAGACGCTGCGGCGCCGGCACCGGGGAGAACGGTCAGATTTGGGGGAGTTTGGTTGAAAGTTTGGTTATTCATAAAGTAAAGTTTGCTGGGCAAACAGAAGAAAATGGATTATAATAAACCGGTATAATGGAACAGATAAGGTGAGGGAAATGGAGCAAAAAGGAAATGTCACATATCCGCGGCCCCAAATGGAGCTGGTGTGCGTTCTGGACGAGGCGGAGCAGGCGGGGCATCTGCCGGAGACCATCGTGGAGGAATTCACGGAGCACCCGTTTTCCATGCCCGCGCTGTGGGCCTGCCGGGACCACTTTTACCGGCTGGACGCGGCGGCGCGCAGGAGCCATCCGGCGCTGCCGTCCGTCTTCGCCCTGCTGGCGGCCATGGAGGGAGATCTGAATCTGGCCAGGGAGTACGTGAGCCTGCTGGGGACGACGCCCAGGCACTGGCGGATGCAGGATCTTCGGGAGAAGGATTATTACCGCATCTGCACGGAGCTGGTCATGCCGTACATCAGCGACGGCATGTTCCTGCGCATCGTGTTTTTTCTGGTGAAAACGGGCATGGTGCCGGTGAGGTCGCTGACGCTGTCCGCCTGCCGCCCCAGCATCATCAACGGGTTTCGGGATTTTACGCGGTTCGGCCCGTATCTGGAGCGGCATAAGGACGCCATTACCCAGATGATCCACCAGCTGTACGGCAGCGTGGGGAAGAACGTCTATGAGATCATGCTGGCGGAGTGGTACTACCAGAACAACGACTGCTTCAACGCGCTGATCCTGGCGACGGGGACCATCCCGCTTATCGAGAGGGAGAGCGATATGCGCTGCCTGTTCGTGGCGCTGGCGCTGCAGATGCGCATCCTGCTGATGAACGGGCAGGCGCGGACGGCCAAGCCTCTGGGGGAGAAGATCAGAGACCGCATCCAGGAGACGGGGCGGGAGGAGCTGACGGCCAGCCTGAACGCGCTGGAATGTCTGGCGGCCTGCTACGACGGGCAGCAGGAGGCGGTGGCCCAGTGGCTGGAAAACACTGCCCCCGATGAGAATCGGGACATCTATATGATGGACATGTTTGCCTGGCTCACCAAGGTGCGCTGCTATTTGCAGGTGGGGAAAAACATGGCCGCCTACGTGCTGGTCAGGCAGCTTATCACCCTGCTGGAGCCGGGGAAGCGGCACATGGACCTGTGCGAGTGTCACATGCTGCTGGCCGCCGTGTACTACAAATCGGGGGACAAGGACCGCATGTGCCGGGAGCTGGAGACGGCGCTGGCGCTGGCGAAAAAATACCGGTACATACGGCTGCTGGCGGACGAGGGCACCTGCATGATGCAGATGCTGTTCATCTACCAGCGGGAGCGGGGCGCGGACGACTTTACCGACCGGATCATGGAGCTGGCGAGCGGCGTGAGCCGGTACTTTCCCAATTATCTGAAGTCTCCGGCGGAGTACTACGAGACGCTGACCGAGACGGAAAAAAAGGTGCTGCGCCTGATGGCGCTTGGAATGAGCAACAACGAGATTGCAGAGAAATTAGAGAGGAAGGCGGGTACGGTGAAGTTTCACAGCAACAGCATTTTTCGAAAGCTCCGGGTGCCAAACCGGCAGCAGGCAGTCGACCGCGGGAAAACGATCGGCCTGTTGTAGCACGCGGCGGCCGCGAAAAAGAGAATATATAATAAATAGACCGAAGACTTATGATGAGGGGGCGCGCCCCCTCATCCCGTGGGTACCCACGGGATGATACCTTTCTGAAAGCCTTGCAGCCCTTGACCGCTGTGGTCAAGCGTGCATAAACAAAACCCAACCACGATACGAGGAGGACATACACATGAGAAAACGCATCACAAGCCTGCTTCTTGCTCTGGCTCTGTGCCTGACGCTGCTGCCTGCATCGGCGCTGGCGGCGGAGGCGCAGGGGCAGGCCGGTCAGGAGCAGACGGTCCTGACGCAGGGAAACGACGGGCAGACGCAGGCACCCGGTCAGGATGGTGCGGGCGAGGACGATAAAACGTCCGACGAAGCACCTGACAAAGCACCTGACAAAGCACCTGACAAAGCGCCTGACGAGGAGCCTGACGAGGAGCCTGACGAGGCGGTTTCGGCTGTGCAGGCGCTGATCGACGCGCTGCCGGCGGCGGAGGACATCTCGGACGCCAACGCGGACGAGGTATCCGGCCAGCTGGACGCCATCGACGAGGCGAAGCAGGCCCTGACGGAGGAGCAGGCGGCCCGGCTGGACCTGACCGGATACGATGCGGCGGCTGCCGCGGTGCTGGCGCTGGCGGGAGAGCCTGACGCCAATGAGCCCGCACTGCTGGCCGCCATCGCCGGCACGCGGCCCAGCGGCAGCGGCACGACGGAGGACCCCTATCAGATCACCGGCGCGGCGGAGCTCATCTGGCTGCGGGACGCGGTGAACGCCGGTGAGGCGAACACCTGCGCGGAGCTGCAGCAGGATGTGGAGTACGTGGATGAGGTCTGGACGCCCATCGGCACCAGCGAGCACCCGTATACCGGCACCTTTAACGGCGGCGGCCACACGATCCGTGTGTGGCTGCATGGCTGGGGACAGGCTCTGTTCGGCTATGTCGGCGCGGACGCGAAGCTGACGGATATCGCCGTGAAGAAGCGCCAGAGCGAAAATTATTCCCTCAACGCCAGCGCTCCCCTGGCGCGCATCAACGACGGCACCATCACCCACTGCCGGTACAGCGGCGCTATAACGGCCAAGGGCAGCCTGGGCGGTCTGGTCTATACCAACAACGGCACCATCGAGGCCTGCTATGTGTACGCGGGCGAACTGGGCGGCAGCCGCATCGAGATGTACTACAACGGCTGGGCAGGCGGCATCGCCTATGAGAACACGGGCACCATCGCCAACAGCTATTTCTACGGCGACATAGCGCAGGCCCAGTCCGGCGGCACGGTGCGGGACATCATCGGCTGGGGTGCCATCACCTATAAGAACAGCGGCACGGTCTCCAACTGCTACTACGGCGCGGACAGAGACGACGGCTACGGCGGCAAGACGGAGGACCAGTTCCGCGGCGGCGAGGTCACGTATCTCCTGAACGGCGGTACGGCCCGGGACGACTGGCGGCAGAACTGCTACGCCGGTGACAGCAGCGACGCGACCCCCGTGCTGGACCGGAGCCATGCCCAGGTCCGGAAGTCCGGCACCAACTATGTCAGCCTGTATCCCCACGTCCACTGCATCTGCGGCGGCGGTACCACATCCGGCGGCCATCCGCAGCACAGCGACGCGACCTACACCGCGTGGACGAACGACGAGGCGGCCAGCCAGTACGGCGACAGCAGCCATACCGCGGCCAACTCCCTGCCCAAGAATCCGGGCTATTACTATCTGACGACCAGTGTGACGCTGGCCGACAGCGACACATGGCGTCCCGCGGACGGCACGGTGCTCTGCCTGAACGGCCGGACTGTCAGAGAGTTTGCTTTCAATAAGCCCGACTTTGACGCCATTACCGTCGACAGCGGCGTGACCTTCTCCCTGACGGAGTGCGCCTCCATCCAGGGGTATATCTATTGTGCCGGCAGAAGAGCGGTCCACACCGTGAACAACAGCGGCACGTTCAACATGTACAACGGACGGCTGCAGGACACCACCAGCACGGCCGATGGCGCGGCGGTCTACAACACCGGCACATTCAATATGCACGGCGGCACCATCAGAGACAACGGCACCAGCGCCCGGGGCGGCGGCGTGTATAACGCCGGTGTATGCAGCCTCTACGGCGGCACCATCACCAACAACGGCAGCGGAGGCGGCGTGTATAACAACGGCACGCTGACCGTGGGCGGCACCGCGACGGTCACGGGCGGCAGCCCCAACGTCTATCTGGCGGCCGGAAAGACCATCACGCTGAACAGCGAGCTGGACGAAAGCGCCCGCATCGGCATCACGGCGGAAAAGCAGAGCAGTCTCACCGATACGGCGGCGTCCATCATTGTGGTCAAGGGCGGCGCGGCAGCCCTGAACTGCTTCTTCCCCGACGATGACGGCACCTATGACCTGTCCTATAACGACAAGGATGATGTTATCCTTCACCTGATCCGGGATCATACGCACTGCGCCTGTGCCCATAAGGCGAAGTACGCCAAGGACATCGGCAGCCACACCGAGCATGTGGACCACAAGTTCGTGGCGTGGACGGATGAGCTGGTGAAGGAACAGTACGGCAGTGACACGACGCGCACGGCAGCCACCGCCTTGCCCAAGGTGGCGGGCTGCTACTACCTGACCGGCGATGTGACGCCGGCCAACGCCTGGTGGGCGGAAGACGGCACCATCATCTGCATGAATGGGCATAAGATCGTCAGCGCCGGCGCCATCGGCAGCACGGTGCGCGTCGACTCGGATGTCCATGTGGTCCTGACCGACTGCAGGGCCAGCGGCTCCATTTCCGCAACCAGAGCCACCGGCGCCACCGGTCTGGGCTTCCGCAGCGGGACTCAAAACGGCATCGCCGACATTTTCGGCGTTTCCTTCTCCGGCACCAGCAGCGGCGTCGCATGCAACACAGGCAATACCGTCAACCTGTATAACAGCACCATTTCCGGAACCACGAGCGCCATCTACAACACCGGTACGGTGAACATCGCCGGTACGGTCAAGGCCACCAGCAGCACCGTCGGCAGTGGATATTACTGTGTGAACAACCTGGGTACGCTGACTGTTGACGGCACGCTGACGGCGGATGGCGGCAACATAGGCGTGGCCAACAGGAAGGAAAGCAGCAGCTCGCGGAGCGGCACCATCACTGTCGACGGTACGCTCACCAGCACCGGCGACAACACCGGCCTGAGCAACCTCGGTACGCTGACAGTCGCCGGTACGCTGACGGCCACCGGCAAAGGCACCGCTACCCTGGCCAGCGGCCTGTTTAATAACGGCGGCACGCTGACGGTCAACGGCACGCTGACCGCCGCCGGAAATACCAGCGGCAGGAGCACCTACGGCCTGTACAACACCGGCGAGGGCACGGTCACTGTCAACGGCACGTTCACCGCCTCCGGCGGCGAATACGCCGTATATAACTTCGGCCCGCTGAACCTGGCCGGTACGGTCAATGCCAACAAGAATGTGTATCTCGGCACGGGCAGGACCATCACCGTGGTGGGCGAGCTGGACGATGCCAGCAGCATCACCGTCCAGACGAAAGACACACCCGCCGCCGGCAGCCCCGTGGTCATCGCCACCACGGAAAATGCCGACTGGATCAAGGCGGGCAGCTTTGTCAGCTGGACCCCCGGCAAGTACGCCGTCAGCCGCATCAACGAGGGCAAGACCGTGGTGCTGCGGGGCCATGAGCACGACTGGAGCTATACGCTGGGCAGCGACGGCACGGCCATCAGCGCCGAATGCGGGAATGCGGACGGGCTCTGCGGCAATCCCAACGGCGGCAGCGTCACCATCGCGCCGCCCAGCGGCGGACTGATCTATGACGGCAGCGCCAAGGCGGCCAGGCTGACCACGACCGGGTGGACGGCGGCGGACGTGGGCGAGATCACCTATCAGAAGGACGGCAGCGTCCTGTCCGCGGCGCCCGCTGATGCGGGCACCTACACCGCCGGCATCACCGTGGGCGGCCAGACCGCCAGCGTGACCTATACCATCCGGCAGGCTGTCCCGCAGGCAGGGGACTTCGCCTTCACCCCTCCCGATACGCTGACCTATGACGGCAGCGCCAGGACGGCGGAGGTGGTGGCCAAGGCCGGTATTGCGGGCATGGGCGGCGTCACGGTGAAGTACTATCGGAACGGCGTCAAGGTGGAGCAGCCCACCGATGTGGGCACGTACAACGTCAGGATCGACGTGGCGGAGGGCACGAACTACGATGCCGTCACCGGCCTGACGGACGACAGCTGGACGTTCACCATCGCGGCCAATGAGACCGCGCCGACGGTGACGCTGAGCGGCGACACCACCTATACCGGCGGGCAGATCACGCCTGCGCCCACCGTAAAGATCGGCAGCACCAAGCTGACCGAGGGGCGGGATTACACCGTCGCCTATGGCGAGAACCGAGATGTCAGCACGGGCGGCACCGTGACCATCACGGCCATGGGCAACTATGCGTTCAGCGCGGTGGCGGAGAGCTTCGCCATCACGCCCAGGGCCGTCACTGTCAGCGGCATCACGGCGGCGGATAAGACCTACAACGGCAGCGCTGACGCCGTGCTGGATGTCAGCGGGGCGGTCATCAGCGGCAAGGCGGAGGGCGATGAACTCACCGTTTCCGCCGATGGTACCTTCGACAGCAAGGACGTGGGCACGGACAAGACCGTCCGTATCTCCGGCCTGACGCTGGGCGGCACGTCCGCGGGCAACTATCGGCTGGCGGCCAGCGGCCAGCAGGCTTCGGCGATGGCCGCCATTACCCCCGCTGTCATCACGGTGACGCCGGATGCCGGTCAGGGCAAGACCTACGGCGAGAAAGACCCCACGCTGACCTACATCTCCGCCGGTGCGGTGAACGGCGAGACCCCCGCCTTCAGCGGAAAGCTGGAGCGTACCGCAGGCGTGAACGCGGGCAGCTACGCCATCACCGGGGGCACTCTGGCGCTGAAGGACGGCAGCGGCTTCAAGGCGGACAACTATACGCTGGAGCTGGCGGATGAGGTGGTGTATTTCACCATCCACAGGGCGGCCTATGGCGACAGAACGGTGAACGGCTCCGCCATGTACGACAACAACGGCACCGTGGACCTGAGCAGCCTGATCGCGGAGGGCGGTACGGCGGCGCTGGGCAGCGTGACGGATGATGCCGGTGTGCTGAACGGTACATGCTCGATCAGCGAAGGCACCCTGCGCTTCGGCTTTGCGGACGATGCGTCCAAGGTGGGCAAGACCGCCAAGGTGAAGGTCAACGTCACCGGAGCCGACAACTATGAGGACTACACCATCACCGTTACCCTGATGGTGGAGGCCAAGCTGACGCCCAGTCCGGAGGGCGCGCTGACGCTGAGTCCCGCCGAGATCACCTACGGCGAGAAGCTGGGCGCCATCGCCATCAGCGGCACGATGCAGGCGGACGGCAGGACCGTTGCGGGCACGTTCACCTGGCAGGAGCCCGACACGGTGCTGGATGCGGGTACACATGCAGGCGCTGCGTGGAAGTTCATGCCGGATGACACCAAGACCTATGTGGAGGCCACGGGCACTGTGGCCGTTCAGGTCAACAGGGCCGCGCAGAGCGCCGCCGTCAGCATGACGGGCTTCACCTACAACGATGCGCCCAGCGCGCCCAGCCTGACATATCAGGTGGGCGATGGCAGAGCGGTCTACTACTACGGCACCGAAAATACCGCCAGCGGCGGCACGAAATGGGAGAACATGCAGCCCACCACGCTGGATGCCGGTACCTACTACATGTACGCGGTCATTGGCGAGACGGATAACTACAGGGAATTCACCACGGCGGCTGTGCAGTTTGTGGTGGAGAAGGCAACGCCGGACTGTACGAAGCCCTCCGGTCTGACGGCGAAGTACGGGCAGAGGCTGGGCGACATCCAGCTGGTGAATCCCGAGGGCAATCTGGCCGGTACATGGAGCTGGCAGGCGCCGGAGACGGCGCTGGAGCAGTTGGGTACCCAGAGCTTCTACGCCGACTTCAGACCCGACAGCAACAACTATAAGGAAGTGGTCAACGCCGCCATCGATGTGACCGTGGGGCCGGCGGACGGCCGGAACCTGAGGACGGTGGAGCTGGTGCAGAAGTACACGGACACCGAGGAACACACCTACGCGCCGGACTGGTCCTCGCTTCCCGAGGGACAGCGGTGGACGTTCAGCAGCGAGGCCAGCGAGGTGCTGCCCAGGCAGGACTTTGCGGCGGACGGCAGTCTCCTGACCTACGCGATCCCCGAGGGGAAGGCGCTGGGCGACCAGATCACCATCACCCTCAAGGCATCCTGTGCCAACTATGAGGACTTCACCATTACGCTGCACATCCTCCTGCGGGAGAAGGACGATCAGGCGGCGCTGCGCGTCACCGGCGGCACCACCGTGGTCTACGGTGAGACGCTGCAGCTGGGCAGCAGCGGCGGCTCCGGCACAGGCAAAGCGGCCTACGCCGTGACCAACGGCACCGGCGAAGCCGTCATCGACCCCGATACGGGCCTTCTCACGCCGGTGAAGGTGGGTATCGTTACCGTGACGGTCACCAAGGCGGAGGACAAGGACTACAAGGAGGCTGTCAGTGACGCGGTGATCGTTACCATCACCAAGGCCAGACCCACCGGCGAGCCCAACTACACCAGGATCATCACCCGCGGCAAGACGCTGGATGACGCGGCGCTGACGCTGGACGGCAGCACCATCTCCCCTGCGGACGGTATGCTGGAGTGGGTGGACGATGCGGGGAACGTGCTGCCGGGCAGCACCCGCGTGAAGGCCAACACGGCCTACAAGTGGCGCTTCACCCCTGCGGACGGCAATTACACCACCCTCAGCGGTGAGATCGAGCTGTATTACAAGCCCAACGGCGGCAACCAGTACGGCACCGATCACACCATCAGGGCGTCCGCCGGTGCCAACGGGACCATCTCCCCCGCCGGCTGGACCTCCGTCGGCGAGGGTGGGGAGCAGACCTTTACCATCACGCCGGATGCGGGCTACGCCGTGGCCAAGGTGCTGGTGGACGGCAGGAGCGTGGGCGCGGTGACATCCTACACCTTCCGGAATGTCACGCAGGACCACACCATCGAGGCCGTCTTTATGAAGGCCAACGGCAATCCCCAGACCGGCGTGACCGTGACGCGGAGCACCACCGGCTGCGGGAGATAACGCCATGAGAAAGTTCACGCGCACCCTCTCCTGCGCTCTCATCGCCGCGCTGCTGCTGACCGTGGCGGCCACGGCCGCCGCCTGCGGCAAAAAGGCGGAGTATCCCACCGTTTCGGAGGTGACGGAGCCCCAGACAGTCGGCGAGGTCATCCCCGCTGTGGACCGGCAGGAGCAGTTGGCTGCCGCCAAAAGGGCAAATCCCGACACCGCGGCGTGGCTGTATATGCCCGGCGCGGAGGTGGACGATGCCGTGATGCAGGCGGCGGACAACGGGTACTACCTGCAAAAGGACGAAAACGGGAATTTCAGCGAGTGGGGCTGCTACTACGCCCATTGCGACGACCATCTAAGCAGCCGGAGCGCGCTGGATAAGAACACCGTGATCTTTGGACACTCCGCCGCCAACTGCGACCCGGACGGTCCGAAATTCACCAAACTCCACCGGTACATGGATGCGGACTTCGTGCAGGAGAACCCCTACATCTACCTCTCCGTGGAGGGTGACGACATGGTGTTCCAGATCACGGCCTGCTTCATCACGGACATCAGCTTCGACTATATTTCTCCGAACCTCGCGGGTGAGGAACTCACCGGCCTCCTCCGGCAGGTGGAGGAGAAGAACTGGCTGGCGTTTGACGGTGTGACCTTCAGTGAGGAGGATACCATCCTGACGCTGTCCACCTGCTGCCGAAAGTACGACATGGAGAATACCGGCGACCAGCGGCTGGTGGTCATGGCGAAGCTGCTGCCGGAGGGCGCAGCGGCGCAGGACTTCACTGTGCGCCTGGCCTCCGAGCCGGCGATGCCCTGAGAAAGGCGCAGCAGGAAACAGGAAAGGCAGGCACCCTTTGGGTGCCTGCCTTAGTCTGTCGAAAAACCTGCCCGGGCACAAGTATCGGAGGGAGGGATCGTGTGAAAGGGAACCGTTAGGGTTCCCTTTCGCGTTCAATCACCCGCCGCAGCTCACAGCGAGACGGACATTTACTTTTCCTTGTGCAGCATCCGCCACAGAGTA
>OIXQ01000423.1_pt1 | contig 19928 bp, 20 predicted proteins | sample 1587791 | NCBI WGS metagenome assembly OIXQ01 (sample SAMN03283273) | human gut metagenome | biome: human-associated habitat; material: feces | host: Homo sapiens | place: Peru | collected 2012
AGAGCGTCGGTTTGTTGGTTTCGTAGAACCATCAACCGACGCTCTTTTGCGTTTAGGAGGAGCTAAATGAGCCGCACGGCTCAAAAAGCAAGGAGGACGCTGTTATGCGGAACGATTATTTTTGCACAAGGCTGCTATTTGAACACGGTTTTCTCACGACTTCTTATGGTAAGCGGATTCAAGGGCCCGTGGAGCCTTATACCATTGTAATAGCATCATACAAATGGACTGATGCATGTACGCGTGTCAGCCCGTCTATGTGTATGGAATGGGGGCGAAACGGTGGTCGGCTGTAATGGACTTACGCGGCGGTGTGAGCGTAGCAACCATTTGGAAAGCGACTGCGACCACCGTAGGCCGAGAGAAGCGGCAATTGTAGGTGCTAATGTTCTTCATGGCAGCTCTTTCTTTAGAAGGCGTTTTTATATTTGGGTGGGTGTGTTCTTTTTTTACAATTCCCTGTCATTCCAGAACCTGTCAGCTTTGCAGCAGCCGTATGAATTCCTGGCACAGCAGAGAGGCTCGACCCTCGCCGCGATGCACCAACAGAATCTGGCGGGCAGGGATGGGTTCTGTATCGAGTGCGAAAAAGCCCTCCTGCGCCAGAAGGACCTGTGCGAACAGAGATGGCAGAATGCCGATGGCCAGCCCCTGCTCCACAAACGGGATAACGGTGGAGGAGGTACGCACAGAGTAGTTGGGCAAAAATGTGATCCCCTGTTCGGCAAACCATGTGTCCAGATTGCCCCGGGCGCTGGTGCCGGACTCCACCGCCACGATGGGGAACCGGAATATCTCATCGTAAGACAAATGCCGTCCGGCCAGCGATTTGAATCTGGGCCCGGCCACAAACACGTCACGAAAAGAGGCAAGCTCAGTCACGGACAAGTCCCCATCCTGACATTTACGGAGGACGAGCGCATCCTGCTGGAGAAGCTGCCCCAGACCGGCGGCAGGCTGGATCGCCAGACGGTGACGGAACAGCTGCTGTATGAAATTCAGGATCCCGCCAATTACTTCACTCCCGATGTGATCGCGGATTTCTCCCGGCTCTCCGTGGAGGAGCTATCCGACGGGCGGGTCGAGGTCAAGGGTGCCGCGGGAAAAAAGCGCACCGGCACGTTGAAGGTCAGCGTGGGCTATCAGGACGGCTACATCGGTGAGGGTCAAATCAGCTATGGCGGGCGGAATTGTGTGGCACGCGCGAAGCTGGCAGCGGAGGTCATCCAAAAGCGTCTTGTCCTGCTGAACAAGCATTACAGTGAAACGCGCACCGATCTGATCGGCGTCAACAGTCTGTACGGTGCGGAACAGGAGAAGGTGTTTCCCGCCTTGCAGCTCAGCGAGGTGCGGCTGCGGGTAGCCGTGCGTGCGGAAAAGAAAGAGGACGCGGAGGTCATTGGCCGGGAGATCGAAGCGCTGTATGTCAACGGTCCGGCCGGAGGCGGCGGCGTCCGCAGCAGCGTGGAGTCGGTGCTCTCCATCGCCTCAGTGCTTATCCCGGAGGAAGACGTTCACCCCACGGTCTGCTGGGAAAGGGGTGAGTGAATATGCGTGTATACGACATCGCGCACTCCCGCACGGGAGACAAGGGCAACATCTCCACTATTTCCGCCTGTGCTTACCGCCAGGAGGATTATGCCGTTCTGGCAGAGAAACTGACGGCGGAGAAGGTCATGGAGCAGTTCGCTCCGCTGGGCGTGACCCATGTGGACCGGTATGAGATCCCTACACTGTACGCGCTGAATTTTGTGATCTTCGGCAGTCTCGGCGGCGGTGTGACCCGCACTCTGGCGCTGGACAAGCACGGTAAGTCCCTGTGCGGCCTGCTGCTGGAAATCGAACTGTGATCCCGTTTTGTCCCTCAATGAGAGGTATCCTTATTACATCAAAAAACAATAGGAGGAGAAAACTATGGCAGCGATTTATGCATTGACGATCTGCCTTGTGCTGTATGCTATCGGCGATATCGTCTCCGTCAAGACAAAAGGACTTCTTTCTTTGGTATTTGTTCTGTGCGTCGTGATGCTCATCGGCTTCTGGTGCGGCCTGCCCACGGATATCGTGACCACCGCCGGCATCGCGCCCCTGGGCAAGGTCAGCGCCAGTCTGCTGGTCGTCGGTGTCGGCACCACTATGAACACGAAGGAACTGATACGCCAGTGGAAAACGGTCATCGCCAGCTTCTGCTGCTGCGCCGCGGGCGTGCTGCTCATCGTATTTGTGGGACGGTTCATCATCGGCACGGATGCCGCCATTGCCGGCGCTCCTATCTTCGCCGGTGCGTCCGTAGCGCTGATGATCGTCAACGAGGCGCTGGAAAACGTCGGGCTGACTGATACACTGGGCGTGGTGGTGATCCTGATTTTCGCGTTGCAGAAGTTCATCGGTGTGCCCCTGTGCTCCTTCTGCCTGAACCGTGAGGCCCGGGCTTTCCTGAAGAATCGGGAAAAGATGCAGAAGTATCTGGCTGTCACGACGGAGGATGCCGCCAGCGAGAAAAAGCGTCCGCTGTCCTTCTTCAGCAAGACCAATAAACCCGTTTACAACTTCACCAAGGTGGCGCTGGTGGCCAGCCTCAGTACGGCGCTGTCCGCGCTGACGCAGGACAAGATCAACGTGTACATCATCTGCCTGATTATGGGTGTGCTGTTCACCGAGCTGGGCTTCCTGCCCCGCAACGCGCTGTCCAAGCTCGATTCCTATTTCCTGCTGCTGTTCTCCATCCTGATGACCATTTTCTCTTCCCTGGCAAAGGTCACGCCCCAGACACTGGTGCAGTCCTTCATCCCCGTGCTGGTAGTCCTGCTGCTGGGTGCCGCCGGTGTGGTGGTGTTCGCGTTCCTGCTGTCCAAGGTGCTGAAGCAGAGCACCTGGCTGAACATCGCGTTGGGCATCACCTGCACTTTCGGCTTCCCCACCACAGTGATGCTGTCTGAGGAGATCGCCAATGGCGTGGGGACGACGGATGAGGAAAAGGCCGCACTGCGCAACTATTTGCTGCCGCAGATGACGGTGGCCGGTTTCATCACCGTAACCATCGGTTCCGTGATCCTTGCCGGCATCATTGTTCCCATGCTGGGGTGATCGCGGGTAACAGGAGGTACTTATGAGCACGAATGTATTGTGTGGGCTGGAGCCGCAAAGCGTATTTTCCTATTTTGAGCAGTTGACCCGCATTCCGCGGGGCAGCGGCAATGAAAAGGCGGTCAGCGATTACATCATTGCCTACGCGGAGCAGCATGGCTACCGTTGGGAGCGTGACGAAGCCAACAACGTAAAGCTGTACGCCCCGGCAACGTCTGGCTATGAAAATCGCAAGAGCATCGTACTACAGGCGCATCTGGATATGGTGTGCGCCAAGGATCCGGATGTGGCGTTTGACTTCGAGACGCAGCCCATCGACATCTATGTGGAGGACGGCTTCGTAAAGGCTCACGGCACCACGCTGGGCGCGGATGACGGCGCCGGTGTGGCCATGATCTTGGCGCTGCTGGACGACAGGACGCTTCCACATCCGCCGGTGCAGGCGATTTTCACCACCGGTGAGGAGATCCTGTTCGTGGGCGCAGAGGCGATGGATGCCCATTGGCTGGACGGCGACTATTACATCGGACTGGATTACTCCAACAACAAGAAGATCCTGGTCTCCGCTGCGGGTGTCAGCGTGCTGCAGTGTACGCTGACGCTGGAGCGGACACCGGTGCCTGCGGGCTGGACGGCATTTGACGTGACTATCAGCGGCATGCAGGGCGGACACAGCGGGAATACCATCCACATGGATCGCGGCAACGCCGTCAAAGTCACGGAGGAAATTCTGGCGGGATTGCCTGCCGGACTGGCAAGCCTTTCTGACATCTCGGCAGGCACGCTGATCAATATCATCCCGGCGCACGCGGAGGCGGTCGTGGTGTGCCCGCCGGAGCACGCGGATACCGTCCGGACAGCGCTGGATGCGCGTATTGCTCTTTTGAAAGAGGTATACCGTCACACTGAGCCGCAGCTTACTGTCACAGTGAGCCGGCGATCCGCCGGGGACGGCATGACGGTGCTGACACCGGCGTGTGCGGAGAAGCTGCTGCGCTTTGTCCGGCTGTGTTATGTGGGCGCATGGCGCATGGCGGACGATACCTACTCCCGAGCGGAGTGCTCTGCCAATCCGGCGATACTGCGTCTGGAACAGACCGAGGCAAAATTTACCCTTTCTGCCCGCAGCAATTCCGAATACCTGCACGATCAGATGATTGCCCATCAGTCGGAGCTGGCTGCCCTGTGCGGCTGGAAGGCTGAACTGGAGAGCCGCGCAGGCGCCTGGGAGTACAACGCGGCGTCTCAGCTGCTGCCGCAGGTCATTCCCATCTTCCGGGAGGTCACCGGACGCGAGCCGGAGATCGCGCAGATCCATGCCGGTGTGGAGGGCGGCGTTTTCGACACCAAGGCCCGTGAGATCGGGCGCAGGCTGGATATGGTGAATCTTGGCGTCATGAATTACGATGTCCATACCCCGCGGGAGCGGATGGAGATCGACTCCGTGAAGCCGCTGTATGAAATGCTGCGGCAGATCCTGATGACGGTGGAATAAGCACATGAACGGACTCCGCTTTTCGAACTTTTTTGTCGAAAAGCGGGGTCCTTCTTATATACTTCTCGGCGGGCAGGAACTCATTCACTGTACTTTGCTATACCTGGAACAAAGATAATGACTGGGAGAGGCCGCAATAGGAAGGAGAATATGCTGACCCGTGACCACACCCTGCTTTTTCATCTGTTGTTAGGTATTGCACTTTTTATCTATATGCAGTATAATTGAGCGATAAAAATGGCGTAATCCCAACGTTTTTCAGGTGGGAAGCAGCAATATGCCGGATCGATGAACCTGCATATTGCTGCATGCCATAGCGGCAGAAAGACATGACGCGGATTCACTATACTTTTGAACACAACCGACACGCCCGACAGAAGCATACTTTGGCATCCGTTGGACAAAAAACACAGGAGCGGAAAATGGATAAACGACTTTTGCTGGCCAGCCCGCATATGTCGGGCGAGGGCTATGAACTGGAGTACATTAACGACGCATTTCGGAAGAACTGGATTGCGCCGCTGGGCGAGAATGTTAACGAATTTGAAAAAGCGATGGGTACCTACATGGGCAAGGGCTATCCTGTCGCCCTGTCCGCCGGCACGGCGGCGCTGCACCTGGCGATGATCCTCGCGGGCGTGAAGCACGGCGATGCGGTGTTCTGCCAGAGCCTGACCTTCTCCGCTTCGGCCAACCCTGTCGTCTACTGCGGCGCGAAGCCGGTGTTCATCGACTCCGAGCGGGAGACGTGGAACATGGACCCCGCTGCCCTTCACCATGCCTTTGAACTATACGGTGTGCCCAAGGCGGTGGTCGCGGTGCATCTGTATGGCAACCCAGCCAAGCTGGATGAGATCACTGCTATCTGCCGTGAGAACAATGTCCCCTTGATCGAAGATGCTGCTGAAGCGCTGGGCTCTACATATAAGAGCCGAAAATGCGGCACCTTTGGCGAGTTCGGCGGTCTGTCCTTCAACGGCAACAAAATCATCACCACCTCCGGCGGTGGTATGCTGCTGTGCCGGACGGAAGAGGAAGCCAAGCATGCCTTGAAGCTGGCAACACAGGCCCGCGAGAACGCACCGTGGTACCAGCACGAGGAGATCGGCTACAACTACCGCATGAGCAACATCTCCGCCGGTATAGGCCGCGGCCAGATGAAGGTGCTGCCGCTGCGCGTGGAGCAGAAGCGGGCTATCTTTGCACGCTACTGCGAAAACCTGAAAGGCCTGCCGCTGACCATGCAGCCAGAGCTCCCCTGCGCCGAGCCGAACCGCTGGCTGTCCGTCGCTCTGATAGATGCAGACTGCGGCGTGACACCCTCCGATATGCTGGCACGGCTCAACGAGGCCAACATTGAGGGACGCCACCTCTGGAAGCCTATGAATTTGCAGCCGGTCTTTGCGGATTACCCCTTTGTCAGCGTCAGCGAGAAGCCGGTGTGTGACGATCTGTTTGCCCGCGGCGTGTGCCTGCCCAGCGACACGAAAATGAGCATGGACGACGTTGACCGCGTGTGCGAGGTCATCCGGGGGATGTTCTGATGCGGCACAAGGCTGGATTCTACGAGAAGTTTGTCAAGCGATTCCTTGACATTTTTCTCTCCGGAATGGCGCTGATTATTCTGTCTCCGATACTTTTCGTGACGGCGATATTGGTGCGCGTGAAGCTGGGCAGTCCTGTGATCTTCTGTCAGGAGCGTCCGGGAAAGGACGAGAAGATTTTTAAGCTCCATAAATTCCGCAGCATGAGCGATGCGCGGGATGAAAACGGCAACCTGCTGCCAGACGAAATCCGGTTAGGGAGGTTTGGCCGCACTTTGAGAGCAACAAGCCTGGATGAGCTGCCGGAGCTGTGGGATATTTTCCGCGGGAAGATGAGCATCGTGGGGCCGCGACCGCTGCTGGTAAAGTACCTGCCGCTGTATAACGACGAGCAGCATCGCCGCCACGATGTACGCCCCGGTCTTACCGGCTGGGCGCAAGTGCATGGCCGCAATCTCGCGTCATGGGAAGAAAAGTTTGTCTATGATGTGGACTATGTAGACCATATCAGCTTTGCACTGGACGTGAAGATTATCTTTATGACTGTCCGCTGTGTCTTGGCCCGCGAGGGGATCAGCGCGGAAGGCAGCGCAACAATGGAAGATTTCGTTGGAAACAGACTGGAATAAATGCTTGGATGTAAGCATGGGGTGTTTTATGGAAGATATTATACTCATTGGTGGCGGCCAGCATTGTGGCGTTGTTATGTACAATGTCGAATCACAAAGGAGATACCATGTAATCGGTGTGCTGGATGGCGATGCGGCCAAAAAGGGAACGATTTCTCATGGTGTCGAAATTTTGGGGGACTATTCTCCTGCTAAGTTAGATGCAATACAAAGGCAATATAAAACGAATAAATTCTTTATTGCTTTCGGTGCAATGAAATATCGCAGGAACACATTTAAATATATGATTAATCGGGGTTGGGAACCCGTTAATATTATTCATCCCAATGCAGTCGTTTCACCTCACGCGAAAATAGGCAAAGGTGTTTTGATAGAATGCGGTTGCTTGATTACGCCGAATCCTGTTATTGGCGACAACGTGGTGGTTAATACTGGCTCACAAGTGAACCATGATAATGTTGTAGGCGACCATGTTTATATCGCCTCGGGAGTAGTGTTGTCCGGCGGTGTTAGCATTGGCGAAAATACTCTGCTGGATGACGGTGTAGTTGTTACTCTTGGGAAGCGAGTTGGAGAAAATTGCTTAATAGGCGCTGGTGCTATTGTTACAAAGGATATTCCCTCCAATAAAGTGGCCTACGGAAATCCCTGCCGATTTATTCGAGATAACAAATGAAAAAGCGAATTGCAATACTGGCCAATCACAGCGGCGGTCTTTACGATTTCCGCAAGGACTTGATCTCAGAACTGAAAAAACACGCGAATGTTACGGTTGCTGTCCCACATAACGACCGCTGGGAGGAACTTCATAAGTTGGTGGACGAGGTGATTGAACTTCCCGTTGACCGCCGAGGAATGAACCCCATCCATGACAGCAAACTCTTCCGGCAGTACAGGGCCATGCTGAAAGAGGTCAAGCCGGATTTGGTTCTGACCTATACCATCAAGCCCAACATCTACGGCGGCCTTGCCTGCCGGATGGCGCACATCCCCTATGCCGTGAACATCACGGGACTTGGCAGCGCCATCGAAAACGGCGGCTGGCTCAAGAAGTTTGTGCTGGCGCTCTGCAAACCGGCGTTGAAGAGCGCAAGGGTCGTGTTCTTTGAGAATGCGGGGAACCGAGATACCCTTGCTGCCACCGGCGTTGTGCCGAAGGGGCGCGACGTAGTGCTCAACGGTGCAGGCGTCAATTTAGAAGATTATCCTTATCAGCCCTACCCACAGGAGGGGACGGTGCGATTTCTCTTTGTGGGTCGCGTCATGCGCGAAAAGGGTGTGGACGAGCTGTTTGCCGCCGCAAAACGAATGAAGCAGGAATACGGCGACGGCGTGGAGTTTCATATCGTCGGCTCATTTGAAGAGGAATATAAGCCCCTCATGGATAAATTGGAGCAGGCTGGCGTGGTCAAGTATCACGGCTATCAGTCGGATATGAAGCGCTTTTACGCCATGGCGAGCTGCATCGTACTGCCTTCGTACCACGAGGGTATGTCAAATGTCCTGTTGGAAGCTGCCGCTTCCGGACGGCCGCTCATTACCAGCGATATCCCCGGCTGCCGTGAGGCGGTGGAGGACGGTGTCAGCGGATATCTGTGCCCGACAAAGGATGTAGACGCGCTTTGCGACGCGATGCGGCGTTTTGCAGAGCTGCCGGAGAATCGGCAGGCTGAAATGGGCCGCCGCGGTCGGACGCGGATGGAGCAAAAATTCAGTAAAACCGCCGTTGTGGCGGAGACGATCAAACACTTGGAGATCTGAAATGCGAGAGTTAGTCATCCTCATGCTCATAACGGTTGCACTGGCGTGGTGTGCGGATCATGTTACGATGGGACCGATGAACCATGCTCAACGGCACAGACTGGTTTTCTGCACCCTGCTGATCATCATCCTGCTGGCAGGTTTTGCGGGACTGCGGACACAGTGCAATGACACGGGGGCGTATCGTTATGCTTATGAGCTGATCACAGAAGGCTCGTGGAAAATGACAGACAAGAGTGTAGGCGCGAACCCGCTCTTTAACTGGATCAATTACCAGTTGAAAATTTGCGGTGTATCCACACAGAATTTTCTGATGTACTGGGCTTTCCTGACGGTTGCCTGCTATTTTATTTTTGTGCACAGATATTCTGCAGATTATCCGCTGACGGTTTTCCTGCTGTTTACCACCGGCTGTTATACGTTTGTTTTCGCGGGCATCAAGCAGGCCGCCGCCGTCGGTATTGTAGTCATTGCAGTAACGTTTGCGCTTAAAAGGAAGTGGGTTTTCTTTATAGCGGGCGTCCTGATCGCGTCGCTGATCCACCCTTATTCGCTGATGTATCTGCTGGTGCCGTTCATGGAGTTTCGTCCGTGGACAAAGAGGACCTACTGGCTGCTGGCATTTTCCCTTGCGGCGGGATTTCTCCTCCGCCCGCTGCTTGGCATGGTCGTCAATATCACAACACTATTGGGAGAGGAATACACGGTTTCTGAGTTTACAGGCGAGGGCGTTAATATTTTCCGTGTACTTGTCTGCAATGTGCCGTTGGTGCTGTCGTATATTTACCGCAAGAAGCTGTTCGCAGACAGCTCTGAAACGGAGAACCTCATGGTGAACCTGACCATGCTCAATGGCGCCATTATGTTTGTGGGACTGTTCGGTACGGCAAATTATTTTGCGCGGCTGGCAAACTATTTCCTGATTTTTCAGTCGCTGTCGCTCCCGTGGATGTTAAAGAAGATCGGCGGCAGAGACGGAAGGGCATTGAAAATTTTGATGGTAGCGGGTTATCTTGCGTATTTCTGTTATGAAAATGCGATCAATCGGCCATTTGACCAGGATTTTGCACGACTGAGCTTGTCAGAATACTTAAACTTGGCGGGGAGATAACTTAATATGAAGCCGGAGCCAACAGTAAGCATTATTGTTTCTGCCTATAATGTTGAATCGTACATTCAACAATGTATGGATAGTATACTCAAACAGACGTACCCAAATATCGAAGTAATCTGTGTCGATGACGGCTCGACTGATGCAAGTGGCGAGATAATAGACCAATATGCAAAGGCCGATGCTAGGATTTTGACTATCCATGTTCCAAACTCAGGCGTTGCATCTGCACGGAATGCAGCACTTTCTTATGCAACTGGCAAGTATGTAACATTTGTGGATGGTGACGATTGGATCGATACTACTACTTGTGAAAAAGCAGTTTTACAAGCAGAATCCCAACAGGTCGCTTTGGTTATGTGGCCGTATATCCGTGAATTTCCGAATCATAGCGTTCCGAAAGTTATTTTTCCCGAAGGAAGGAACTTTGCTGAAAATGAATGCAGGGAGCTTCAACGCCGTATGATGGGGCTTTCTGGAGTTGAGCTTGCACACCCTGAAAACGCGGATGCACTTTGCACGGTGTGGGGGAAGCTCTACCTCAGAGAGATCATTGAGCAAAATAATATTCGGTTCACGGATTTGCAGCGTATCGGAACATATGAGGATGGCGTGTTCAACCTGTATTACCTTGCCCATGTGAAGAGTGCAGTTTATATTTCAGACTACTTGAGTCATTACCGTAAGAATACTGGTATGACGTCCAAGTATAGAAGCAAACTGGCATCTCAATGGGAAAATCTGTTTTCGGATATGCGCAGCTATATCAAAGAACACAAGTGTGATTTCTGCTTTGAAGACGCGCTCAATAATCGCATCAGCCTGAGTATCATCGGCTTAGGGCTAAATGCGCTGGCACTTCCAAACCGTGAAGCCTTGAGGGAAATCAGAGGCATCCTGTCGGAGAAAGAATATCGTGCGGCAATCAAAACGCTGCCCATGCGATATTTTCCTCCGCATTGGTGGGTGTTTTTCGCCTGCTGTAAGCTGAATTTTGCGGTGGGGGTATTTTCCCTTTTGAAGTGTATGGAAAGGATAAAGGGATGATTGAGAATGCAGCACAGCGGCCGATCCGAGTTCTGAATATGTTTACCATCATGGATCGCGGCGGCGCTGAAACGATGGTGATGAACTACTATCGGCATATTGACCGAACGAAGATTCAGTTTGATTTCCTCGTCCACCGGGAGCAGCGCGGAGCATACGATGATGAGATAGAAGCACTGGGCGGCAGAATATACCGTATGTGTCCTATCTATCCGCAGAATTTTGCGCAGTATAAGCGCGATCTGCGCGCCTTTTTCCAAGAACACCCAGAATACAAGATCATACATTCCCATATGTCCGAACTGGGATATTTTGCATTCCGTGAAGCCGAGTGGCAAGGCGTTCCTGTCCGGATCTGCCACGCACACAATGCGCCTCACGGCTTTGACATGAAGATGGTCATGCGCACATATTTCAAAAAATGTATGATGCCGCATTTGACTCACCTTTTCATGTGCGGAATCGAGTCCGGCAGATGGCTTTACGGGGCGCAAAATGAAAGCCACTTTATCATGCTGAACAACGCTATTGATGCGGCTGCCTACACCTATGATTTGGCAAAACGCACAGAAATGCGCCGCCAGTTGAATTTGATGGATAAGTTGATTATCGGCCATGTTGGCCGGTTCAATCCGCAGAAGAACCATCCGTTTCTGCTCGACATCTTTGCCGCGCTGCTGAAAAAAGAGCCGAACGCAGTCCTTTTGCTGGTTGGTGGCGGTGAAGATATGCTGAAGATACAGGCTAAAGCTCACGCGCTGGGCATTGCAGAACATGTCCGTTTTCTCGGCGTCCGCAGTGATGTCGCCGATCTGATGCAGGCAATGGACGTGTTTGTGTTCCCGTCGCTGTATGAGGGGCTGCCTGTGACAATGGTGGAAGCTCAGGCCGCAGGTCTGCCCTGCCTGATCTCAGATAAGGTTCCATCTGAATGTATCCTGACCGATGGCATGGTGGATATTCTGCCCCTGTCGGCAAATCCGGAGACTTGGGCGGATAATATCCTTGAAAAACGGAATTTCCCCCGCACTGATCGCCGAGCCGAAATTGCTGCCCATGGCTTCGATATCGCTACCGAGGCCGTAAAACTACAGGAGTTCTACATCAACGCTTATGAACAGAATTGCTGAGCCTATCCTCACCATCTTTACCCCAGCCTACGATCGGGCACATACCCTGCCGCGCACCTATGAGAGCCTTTGCCGCCAGAATTGCAAGAACTTCATCTGGCTGATCGTAGACGACGGCTCTGACGACGACACCGCAGAACTAGTGCGTGATTGGCAGAGCCGCGACAACGGATTTGAGATTCAGTATATCTACAAGGAAAATGGCGGCATGCACACGGCTCACAATGCGGCCTACGCCAATATCCACACGGAACTGAACACCTGCATTGATTCCGACGACATGCTGGCAGTTGGCGCGGTGGAGAAGATCCTGCGCAAGTGGGCCGAGGTCAAGGACAAGGGCTATGCCGGTATCGTTGGCCTTGATGCCGACTTTGAAGGAAAAATTATCGGCAAAGATTTCCCTGCTGCCGTGACAGAAACGACGCTCTCCGGTTACTATGCTGCGGGCGGCGCGGGGGACAAAAAACTGGTCTACCGCACGGATATCATCCATGCCTATCCGGAGTACCCCGTGTTTGAAGGCGAAAAATATGTTAGCCTAGCCTATAAATATCTATTGATAGACCAAGACTACAAACTGGCCGTGCTGAATGAGGTGCTTTGCAATGTAGAATACCAGCCGGATGGTTCCAGCAATAACATGTTACGGCAGTATCTCAAAAATCCGCAGGGTTTTGCTTTCTGGCGCGTGGTGAAGATGCAGCATCCGGAGTCCTTTAAGCGCTTGCTGCTGGACTGTATCCACTACTGCTCCAGCAGCCAGATCGCGGGGAACCGGAGCTATATCAAGGAATCGCCCCGCAAACTGCTGACGGTGCTGTGTACACCGGCGGGGTGGGCGCTGACGGGGTATATCAGGAGAAAGGCTCGATGAAACCATCCATTCTCATTTTCTCTCAGGCCATGGAGCTTGGCGGCGTGGAGCGCAGCCTTCTGGGACTGCTGGATTCTATCGACTATGACCGCTATGACGTTGACCTTTTCCTGATGCGGCACAGCGGCGAGCTCATGCCATATCTGAATCCCAAGGCAAATCTTCTGCCGGAGATTCCGCAGTATGCGTCGCTGGCCGTGCCGATGGCGTCGCTTGTCAGAAGCGGTCAATTCGGCGTACTGTGCGGGCGGCTGCAAGGAAAGTTTGCGGCGCGGCGTTTTGACAAGCAGCACCCAAGCGAGAAGCCGTCCGTCACCGCGCTGACGTATAGCCACAAGTACACGCTGCGCTCTATGCCGCAGATTTCCGACAAAACCTATGATCTTGCCATCAGCTTCCTGACGCCGCACTACTTTGCACGGGAACGGGCGAGGGCAAAGAAATACGCAGCGTGGATCCACACGGACTATGCAGCGCTGTCCTTCGACCGTGCGACAGAGTTTGCCATGTGGAGTAGGTATGATGCCATCTGCGGTGTGTCTGAACAAGCCTCTAAAAGTTTTCAAACGGCCTTTCCGGAACTGGCAGGAAAGGTGCAGACGATTGAAAATATCCTGCCAAAAGAGTTGATCTGCAAGCAGACGGAAGAACCACAGACCGATATGTCATCAGACGGAAGCGTGTTGATTCTTTCCGTCGGCCGCTTCTGCGAGGCGAAGAACTTCGACAATGTGCCGGATATCTGCCGCCGTCTGGTGGCGGACGGCCTTGACGTAACGTGGTATCTCATCGGCTATGGCGGCGACGAGGCGCTGATCCGGCGGAAAATCGCCGAGGCTGGCATGCAGGAGCGCGTTATCATCCTCGGCAAGCGGGACAACCCCTACCCCTATATGCGCGCCTGCGACCTATATGTACAGCCCTCCCGTTACGAGGGCAAAGCTGTCACCGTGCGGGAGGCGCAGCTTCTTGGAAAGCCTGTCGTCATCACGGACTACACTACCTCCGGCAGCCAGCTGGAGGACGGTGTGGATGGCCTGATCGTCCCCATGGACAATACGGGCTGCGCCGCCGGAATTGCCGCGCTGCTGCGCGACCCTGCCCGGATGCAGCGGCTGTCGGAGAACTGCGCAAAGCGAGACTATACGAACGGCGCGGAGGTCGAGAAGATCTATGCGCTGATGGAGGGGTGACCCATGATCCCGAAAATCATCCATTACTGCTGGTTTGGCCGCGGTGAAAAGCCGGAGCTTGCCAAGAAGTGCATCGCCAGCTGGAAGAAGTTCTGCCCGGATTTTGAGATCCGCGAGTGGAACGAGGACAACTGCGATTACCTCGCCATGCCCTTCATGGCGGAGGCGTATGCCGCGAAAAAATACGCCTTCGTGTCCGACGTCATGCGCCTTGTCGTGCTGGAGCAGTACGGCGGCGTGTACTTCGACACCGATGTGGAGGTTGTGCGGGATATTTCGCCATTACTGAATGACGAGGGATTTATTGGATTTGAAAATAACCGGTTTGTCAACAGCGGGCAGGTTATGGCGGCCGTGCCGCATCAGCCCATTGTGCAGGCCATGATCGATGAATACAAAAAGCTGCACTATATGCAGCCAGATAGCAGCGCTATGCCGGTAGGGTGTCCGCGCCTGAACAGCGATGTGTTGGAACGCTTTGGACTTATCCGTAATGGGCAGGAACAGATCGTCGCAGGTATCCATGTCTATCCGGATGATTACTTCAACCCCGTGGACAGTACAACTGGGAAACTGAGGAAAACAGAGAATACATACTCGATCCACTGGTACTCCATGAGTTGGCTTCCGAAACGCACACAGATGAAGGCAAAGCTGGGGCGGTTATGGCGGAGAATGCGGAAAAGACCACGATAGGGCCTATTCTGATGCTCAGGTAATAGAGAAGATTTGCAATATGGCGGAGTAAGTTTATGAACGAAATACAAGAAAAATGCTTTGGAATATTACAAGAGATTGATCGAGTATGCAAATGCGCAGGACTTACATATTACATGTATTCCGGAACCCTTCTTGGTGCTGTGCGTCATAAGGGATTTATTCCTTGGGACGACGACATTGACCTTGTTATGATGCGAGATCAATATGAAAAATTTCCGGATGCCTGCCGGAAATATCTAAACCATGATAAATTCGTATTGCAGACGATTTATTCAGATCCTTTTGCCAGTAATGGGTGGATGAAACTTCATGACAAGAACACAGCATTCATTAGTGGAGTTCGGCGAACAGGGGCAATGGAGGGAATAAATATTGATATTTTTCCTGTTGATAGTGCTCCCAATTCAGATTTTGTTATGAAAGTCCGCTCGAAAATAATTGATAAACTAAACTTCATTTATCAATATCGCTTCCTGGCCCACACAAAAGATGCGTCATTAAAAATGCGGGTATTCCAAAGCTTGATTTCATTTATACCTCCTTGGAATGAGCAGAAATTTAAAGAGGCATATGATCGGTATATCCAGCGTTACAACAAATACGAAACGAAGCGTGTTGTGTATTTTTCAAACGCAAAGTATATGCTAAAGGTTGTCCCTCGGAGTTGCTTTGATCATGCTGTGGAATTGCCGTTTGAGAAAGCTTTTTTCCCTGCACCATCTAATTGGAAGAAGGTGTTAGAGATTCGCTATGGAGAGGATTATATGACACCTCCTCCCGAAGCACAACGTGTCACTCAACACGGCGCAAAAATAATTGATCTTACACATTCGTGGATGGACTTTATAAATGACGATGAACGATAAACATTATAAAATCGGATATACAACTGGCGTATATGATATGTTTCATATAGGCCATTTGAACATTTTACGCCGGGCGAAAGGACTGTGCGACTATCTAGTTGTTGGCGTAACAACGGATGAATTATGCTATAAACGCAAGCATAAATACCCAATTATCTGCGAAACAGAGCGTCTTGAAATTATTCAAGCCATTCGCTATGTAGATCAGGCGATATTTCAAACAAATATGGATAAGGTTTCTGCTGCACAGAGATTAGGAGCCGATGTCGTTTTTGTTGGATCTGACTGGAAGAACACACCATCATGGTTGGCTTACGAGAAGGAATTAAAGAAAATCAACTGTGATGTAATCTATCTGGATCATACTGATGGAATTTCCTCCAGCATTTTACGGAAGAAGTTGAATGATAATGACTACTGATTTTTTACCGCTTATTTCTGTCATTGTTCCAGTGTATCACGCGGAGAGATACCTTGATCGCTGCATTAAATCAATCCTCAGCCAAGCGGAAGCGAATATCGAATTGTGGCTCATTGATGATGGTTCTCCGGATCAATGCGGCAATATGTGCGATACTTTTGCACAGAAGGATTCCCGTGTTCATGTGATACATAAGAAAAATGCAGGTGTTTCTTCTGCAAGAAATGATGGGATAAAGCGCGCATTGGGAAAATATATCGCGTTTGTCGATGCCGATGATTATATCGAACCAAATATGTTATCGTTACTTTTGAGTCTTGCGGAACGGACGAGGGCTGATATTGCGATCTGCGGATATTATATTGAGAAAGGTCATATGCAAAAGCCGATGAATCTTTGCTGTGATGATGGCGATTATAATAAAACAGATGTGGAACAATTGCTTTTCAAGTTCTTTGGCAGAGATTGTACTGGACTTGCTTCTATGTGCAACAAGTTATATCTACGATCATTTCTAAATCGTCAGAATATTCAGGTTGATGAAAGTTTGCAGCGAGCAGAGGATTTCTGGTTTAACTTTGAGGCAATTAAACACTCAACTCATATTTCGGTGATTTCGACGCCTTTATATCACTATACTCAAAACGAAGAGAGTGTAATGCACAGTTTCCGTGAGACCCAGTTTGAAGATTGGACACGCAACAGAAAACGCCTTTTATCAGCTGCGAATGAATGTGGGATTCCCCTCCAATTATCGGATTTTTATTACAACTATGTTTATAACTCTGTTCTTTTCTTGCGAGAAGTTTTTCGTCGTTCTGATCGAAAAAAGCTTTATGAAATCGTGGAGGATTCATTTCTCAGACAGGCCATTAAACAAACATCGGGCTTGCCGTTACATGTTAAGGTAATTGCATTCTGCATAGAAAAGAGATTTTTTTGCCTAGTGAAGCTTTTCTTGAGGGGTTGGACAATTGTTAAATGACCATGCAAAGTAAGAACACAAAATATAACCTGTTATTTGGAATTCTCTCGCAGGTTGTGTCAATCATTCTGGGAGTCATTTTACCAAGGCTATTTCTAACAAGCTATGGCTCCGAGACCAACGGCCTGCTGAGTTCAGTAACGCAAATATATGCATACATTGCGCTGGTTGAGGCTGGAATCGGAACCGCTTCTTTGCAGGCACTATATCGTACTGTAGGGAAACAGGACAGATGCGGTACAAACTCTATTCTCGCTGCAATCAACAATTATTATAAGCGGACAGGCGTAATATATCTTTTCTGCATTTTTGCTTTTGCAACAGTCTATCCATTTCTGATCCATTCAGATATCCCTCACACAACGATTATTCTTGTGATTGTATTTAATGGTCTCGGGAGCGTTGTCAACTTCTTCTTTCAAGGGAAGTATAAACTGCTGCTTCAGGCGGAAGGGAAAAACTATATCATCACAAACCTGAATACTGTGATCCATATTGCGACAAATGTTGCAAAAATATTTTTCGTTGCATCGGGATTCGATATTGTTGTTGTGCAGTTGTCTGCTTTTGCGGTTAACCTGCTGCAAATGGTGTATATCGATTGGTATATTAAAAAACAATATGCTTGGATTGATTTGACGGCAACCCCGGATTATGCTTCGATTGCCCAAAGCAAAAATGTTCTGATCCACCAAATGAGCGGACTTGTCTTTAACAATACGGACACAATTATTCTAACATTTGTGTGCGGCCTAAAGACGGTGAGTGTCTATTCAATGTATACGCTTTTGTTTGGCATGGTGAGCACTTTCCTCAATACTGTGACAGATAGCGTTTCCTTTGTTTTCGGGCAGACCTACCACATAAATCGTAAACAATATGTACGCATTCTCGAAATATATGAGCTGTACTATATGTCTTTGGTAGCGGCTCTATACACTGTGGCGAATTTTTTTATTCTTCCGTTTCTCTCCTTATATACGAGAGGGATAACTGATATTGAGTACGTTAACTCCTATTTGCCGTATTTCTTCGTTAGCACATATTTGTTGTCTTGCGGAAGAAAAACTTCTAATTTGACAATAAATTTTGCGGAACACTTCAAATTGACGCAGAACAGATCTATTCTGGAAGCTGTTATCAACATTTTAGTGTCGTTGCTGTGTGTGTTTCGGTTTGGCATCTACGGCGTTTTGCTTGGTACAATCGCCGCGCTGTTGTATCGCACCAACGATATGATTATCTACGCCAATAAAAAAATCCTGCACCGCAGCCCGTGGAAGACCTATCGCCGCTGGCTGGTCAATCTGGCGCTGTTCATTGCGGTAACAGTGCTGTCCAAACCGCTGTTTGCCCACATTGCACTGGATACCTACCCCCGCATTATTCTGTGGGCGGCTATCACCAGCGTTGTTGTAATACCGCTGTTCTTTGTGGTGGCTTCGATGTTTGACAGAGAAACCTACCATTATGCGAAAACGCTGGTTGCTCCGTATCTCAAACAAGCACGGGATAAACTCAAAGGACGCTCCCGAACACAAGATTAACATGCTTCACTACATCTATAGTCGTTCATTTATCAACGTTATCACCTTTATGGTGCTGGCTCTTGCTGCTTGGGGCGCGAATGGATTTAACTTCGTGCCAGGTTGGCACGAAGTCAAGAGCGGATGAATTGCCTGCAGAAAGTGCGGAGGATACGTCATTCATGTTGTGCGAATTCCTGTTCTTCTCCTCGCGATCGATCCATCTGCGCAATACAAACAAAACAAAATAGACGTCAGACCGCAGCGCTTGGATGCTTCGGCCCGAGCCTTTTTATGCTCCGTTTTTTTGCCGCGGCGACAACAATTACCGGAATTCCGTCGTCTCTTTCTGCAGCACTGCCCTCTGTTTGATTAGCGATTTTTTCCCCGCACCTCTTGCAAACCAGAAAGAAGCACGGTATAATATGACCAGAAGAACCAAAGCAGTCATATTTAAGGGGGCGCGGGCTTGGCTTTTACCGATTACGAGACCGAGCAGCTCCGCAAGGCGCTGCTGAAGGAAACGAGGCGTTGTGCCGTCACGCTGGGCATGAAGAAAACCTCCGTGGATCAGCTGACAAAGGCGGTCGGCATTGCAAAAGGCTCGTTTTATAAATTCTACGGATCCAAGGAAATGCTATTTTTCGCGGTTCTGGAGGGTATTCACTCCGAGCTTTACGGGGTGGCTGACCGGGCACTGGGCGAAGATGTCGGCTTGCCGCCGTCGGAGCGTGCGGCAAAGGCGGTCCTTGCCGTCTGCCGGCGGCTGTCTGATACCGGCGACATGGTTTTCATCGAAAACGATGCGAAGCTGCTTTTGCAAAGACTGCCGGAGGACGTCAAAAATGTCCATTACCACGACGACGAGACACACATCCGCCAGCTTCTGGAGAAATATGACCTTGTTCCTAAACAGGAGACTTCGCTTGCTGCCGCGACGGTGCGGGGACTGATTCTCACTGTTTCTCACAAGGAGCAGATCGGGGAGCTATACCCGCAGGTGCTGGAAACGCTGGTGTACGGCGCTTGCAGGGAATTATTTGAATAAGCGGAAGGCCGCAGAGATGCGGCTTTTCCAGGACACGGCGGTTAGCGCCATCTAACCGCACAGCCGCACATATTGGTTAGACAAGTCTAACAGCAAAAGGAGTGACAGACATGCGAAGACACAAGAAATTCTGGGACAAAAATGCCGGTCGGTACGACCGCTTTATGCGAAAAGATCGGGCGGCGTATGACGAGAGGAATACCTGTGCTTTCTGCGGCAGAACGGCTGGGCGGTGCGGAAAAGCGCTGTTCTGAAAGCCTCATTCCCGTTGACTTATGCGGAATGTGTGAAATCGGAGGTGTGATATGTCTTTCTTTGAAAACACCCGCAAGCCTGTGGGCTTTGGCGGGAAGCTCATGGTCGCCATGATGAACGTCGGGCACAGCGCCGTTGCCCGGTGGGGACTACAATTTCTGAATGCCGCGCCGGACGCCAGGGTGCTGGACTGCGGCTGCGGCGGCGGGGCGAACATGAAAAGGCTGCTGAAA